>JAESFT010000067.1_pt1 | contig 177786 bp, 158 predicted proteins | sample 9269451 | NCBI WGS metagenome assembly JAESFT01 (sample SAMN14502557, study PRJNA617106) | algae metagenome | isolation source: Scytonema hyalinum WJT4-NPBG1 and co-occurring heterotrophs from well... | place: USA: Mojave Desert, Joshua Tree National Park, California | collected 2006-05-25
AAAAACATAAACGTCTCAAACAATCGTCGAAACAACAAAACCCCCAGTCAGAAATGACTGGGGGTTTTTGCGTTCAGGTAACTAGGGGAAGAAAGTACGCACTTCGCCTTAGAACAAGACAGGGGACGGCCTAAAGAGCAGGGGCGGTTGAGTAAGCCAGTGAGCAGACCGAAGGCAAAGCACGTGCCCTTCGGCTTAGCCAGAGCTCCGGCAATGCCATGGCCAATATGACGGCTGTGGCCACGTCACTGCGCAGACCATTTCAGCCCCGGTTGGCGACCACTCTCAAAGATGATCTCTCTGTGCCACTGAAGATATTCAGCTCTTGGCCAAAAGCGAGGATCGGGGAAATGAACTTGTCGGCCACGTTCGAATAGTTTGTGTGTGTCCGAAGAGGCGCGAGATGAGACTAGAATGCGCCCGTGGTTCGTTAGGCTGATCAGACCGTGATCCCAATGCCAGTTGGTTGTGCCGGTCATAGGAACGACATTCTGGATGATGTCAGGCCCGCCATATTCTAGGGCAACCACATGCCCCACTTGTGTTTCATAGAAGCGGCCATTCATTCCGATGTGCAGGTGTCCGCTCAGAGCGCAACGTGGCCCATAGAGTTCCAGCATATGCGCGCGGAGCAGGCGCTCCCGTGTTCTTGATTTGCTCACCGACCAATGCGGCGCAGGTTCATCTAGTTCGACCGGCGAATTGCCCTCACTCAGACCTAGGGACTCGTGAACGCGTTCTAGGCCGAGTAGCATTTCCATCTCGTACTGCGTCATTGGCGGGAGCGCACGCGAGTAGGTGTGAAAGGGATTGTCGTTTACATGAAGGGTGCCGTATAGCTCGCCTAGAGCAACGGGCTTGGAGAACAATGTTGTGTTCGCAAGTGCGAGCAAGATGAATGTGCTATTAGTGGGATCGATCTCGACATCAACGATGTGTGCCGTTCCAAAGTAGCCGTGGTCGTCCTCATCGCGTGGCCTGTACAGGATCAGCCTTCGCCCGATCAGCCTTATAGCCCTGTACAGATTTTGACGAGAGATGCGCAACAGCATCCCGTCGGAGCTCAGCTGTTGTCTTCGCACGTTCAGGGCGTATCCACTCACGGTCGCTCCAAACAACGTATTTACACGTAGAGGAGGCTAGTCAATTCAGCTGGGCCCATCAATGGCTCTCATCAGGGAAGGCGCCTTGGACAGCTAAAGATGTGCCTTTGCCTAGGCACATTCGGGACATAGAACAGCTGCGCTAGATAGGCCGGATTTCCGCATGCCCAAAATCATTGCTTTGTTTCTGTTGATGCTTCTGCCGCTGAGCGCCCACGCGCAGACGCCGGCGCCTGAGGCGGCGCCGCGGTCCGCGGATGCCGGCATTGAAGAACTCGTCAGGATCCTTGAAAACGACGAGACGCGGGCCGTGTTAATCGAGCGTCTGCAGCAAGCGGCGGGCGAGGAGCAGGGCGGCGGACTCGATGCTGAAACTGATCTTAGCCTGGTAAGACAGTTGTCGCAGTACACACAGAAGGCTGCGCAGAGTACCGCCGAGACCTTTGGCTCCCTGGGGCGGATTTTCAGGGATATCGGGCGGGGCCTCAGCAACACGGAAGGGGATGAGTTACGTGTGTTTCTCGACCTTGCGGCCAATCTCGTGCTTGTTGGAAGTGCCCTGTTTGGCGGTCTGCTTTTGCTGCGTTTGATTGCCGTGCTGGCGGAAAAGCAGGTCGCGCATCGGGTGGAGGGCAGGCGATTGCCATTGCGGCTCGCGGGGGGCCTTGCAGCGATGGTGATTGATGCGCTTTCTGTCGTGCTCGCCTGGGCTGCGGGCTATCTCATAACGCTCTTCTTTGTTGGGCCGAGTACGATCAGGGTAGAACCGGGGCATGCCTTATTGCTCAATGCATTTCTCCTTGTCGAATTAGCAAAGGTCGCAGCGCGCTTTGTTCTTTCACCGCGCTTTGGAGCCCTGCGGCCTATTCCGGTTACGGATGAGAATGCCCGATACTGGTATTTCTGGTTGTCGCGCATCGTTTCGCTGATTGGCTACACCTTCCTGTTTGTTTCGCCGTTGGTGTCGGCGAATCTCGATCGGGGTCTTGCGTCCGCCGTCCAGGTGGTCGTGATGACGACTGCAGTTATCATTGGCATCGTCGTGGTGTTGCAAAACAAAGATGATGTGCGGCTATGGCTCAGGGAAATGGCCGCCCGGCGCCACAATAATGGTTATGGGCAAGTGCTGCTGTTGGTCGGGCGATACTGGCATGTGTTCGCCATCGTGTACCTCGTTTCCTTGTTGATCGTGTGGTTTGCCAATCCGAACCAGGCCTTGCCCTTTATGATATCGGCGACGGTACAGTCCCTTGTGGCTGTGTTTGCCGGAACACTAATCTTTCGTTTCATCGCAAGCTTCCTCACGCGAGATTTTCATGTGCCGGGCGAAGTCAAAGAACGGCTGCCGCTTCTCGAAACACGGCTGCAGACCTTTGTGCCCACGGTGATGCATGTAGTTCGCTGGGCCATTCTTGTGGGAGTTGTACTGGCGGTGCTGCAAGCCTGGCGCCTGTTCGACTTTGTGGGGTGGATCAGCAGCGACAATGGGCAGGCAACGGCTGGGGCGCTTTTTTCGGCCGTCCTGATCGTGGTGATCGCCTTTGCCGTTCATGTGGCGGTGTCGTCCTGGATTGAGTACCGGCTCAATCCCGATTTCGGCAAGGTGCCTAGTGCCCGGGAAAAGACCCTGCTCGGTTTGTTCAGGAACGCGTTCACCATCGCCCTGGCGGTGTTCGGCATCATGCTTACGCTGGCGCAGATCGGGGTCAATATTGCGCCGCTGCTGGCTGGTGCCGGAGTGATCGGACTTGCCATAGGCTTTGGTGCGCAAAAGCTGGTGGAGGACATCATCAATGGCGTGTTCATCCAGCTCGAGAACATCATGAACGAGGGCGACGTAGTCGCTGTTGGGGACAAGTCCGGCGTTGTGGAGAAGCTGACAATCCGTTCCGTAACCATTCGCGACCTAAGCGGCACCGTGCACCTGATCCCCTTTTCCTCGGTAGCACAGGTGTCCAACATGGTTCGTGGCTTCTCCTTCCATGTCGCAGAAATTGGCGTTGCCTATGAGAGCGATATCGGGGCGGTGAAGGCCGCCATGAAGGATGCGTTTGATCTGCTGATGCAGACCGAGCACAAGGATGAAATCCTTGATGAGCTTGATATGCAGGGCGTGGTTGCCTTCGCCGATTCAGCCATAACCGTACGTGCTCGCATCAAGACACTTCCGGGCAAGCATTGGGGGGCGGGCCGGACCTATAGCGAGATCCTGAAGAGCGTGTTCGATGAGCGCGGGATCGAGATCCCCTATCCGCACGTCACCTATGTTGCCGCGTCGAACGGCAAGCCGGGGCAGCCTAGTCTGCCCTTGCCGGTGCCGGCGACGTGATCGCGTAGGCCGTTTGCCTTAAGGCGATCTTAATTTGATGGGTTAAGAATTAGGGGAGGCGGCCGTTGCGGCACAAGGGACGCCGGTTCGACCGCCCCCGGTTTGCGTATCTCGAGGCTCATCATGATCGCTTTTGCAGGCGCGGCTTTGCGCCCGTTTTCTCGTTTTCTGGCAATCGCTCTTGGCAGCGTCCTTGCATTGAGCCCTGTCGTGGAGGCCCATGCCAACAGTGCGGAGTTCGTGCGCAGCCTGTGGCCACTTGCCGAACAGCGGGGTGTCAGCCGTTCGGCTTTCGAGGCCGCCTTCTCAGGCTACAACTACATCCCCAAGGTCATGGAACTGACGGGCAAGCAGCCCGAGTTCCGGCAAACGGTGCAGCAATACGTCGACAAGCGCGTGACCGCCGGACAGGCCAAGAAGGGGCAGGCCATGCGCGTGGAATGGGCGCAGACGCTGGCGGGCTCTGAACAACGCTGGGGCGTGCAGCCTGAGATTGTGCTGGCGATCTGGGGGATGGAAACAAATTTCGGTGGGTTCATGGGTGGCGAGAACACCATCCATGCCCTGGCGACGCTGACCGAGGGTGGGTATCGCCGCGACTTCTTCCGGGAAGAATTGCTGACGGCGCTGCGCATTGTGTCGGATGGGCATGTAAGCCCGCGTAACATGATCGGCTCGTGGGCCGGTGCGATGGGCAATACCCAGTTCATGCCATCGAGCTTCATGGCCTATGCGGTCGATTACAATGGCGATGGTCGCAAGGACATCTGGAATTCGGTGCAGGATGCCCTGGGTTCTACAGCCAATTACATGAACAAGCATGGCTGGCGCCTGGGCGAGACCTGGGGCTACGAGGTCAAGCTGCCGCAAGGGTTCGACTTTGCCCAAGCTCGCGCCATGGAGCGGGCACCTTTGTCGCAATGGCAGGCCATGGGCGTTCAGCGCATTTCTGGACGGCCGTTTCCCCGCACAAGCGATATCGGCCGGCTCTATATGCCGGCAGGGGCGAGCGGGCCGGCCTTTCTGCTGTTGCCGAACTTCGATGTGATCAAGCGCTACAACAATTCCGACAGCTATGCCTTGGCGGTTGGTCATCTGGCGGACCGTATCTTGGGCGGGGGCAGTTTTGTTACGCCCTGGCCAGCGGGCGATTATGCCTTGACCACCGCGCAACGTGCGGAACTGCAGAGCCTGCTTAACCGTGCGGGGTTCGATGTGGGTGCGCCCGATGGCGTCATCGGACCCAAGACGCGTGCGGCGGTGATTGCCTACCAGACCCGCATGGGCCTTCCGGCCGACGGCTACATTTCCGGGCGCTTGTTGGAAAGGCTCAAGCGTTAACGAGCTGTTAACCATGTTCGCGCACCCTTGAGGGGCTTAAGTAGAGGGCAGGCTGGTCTCGCCAGATTGAGGCGCCTGCCCTCGCCCAATGGTTGGCTGCGCCACAATCAGTGCGGCTTTGGCTGCTAGGCAGTTACCTCCTTCAAGTCCAAGAATCACATCACCATGCCTATTATGCTTTCGCTTATGCGACGCCTGCTGCTTCCCCTGCTGGTGGCCATTGCCGTGCTGTCAGGCCCGGCCTTTGCCCTTTCGGTGATGGACCCGTTCAACCTGCCGGCGTCCATGGATGCGGGTACGGTGAAGGTGGGCGATGGTGTTGCCTATGCCGATGGCAAGCGGCACAAGCTCGACGTTTATGCCCCCGAAGCGCGGGGTGCGGCTGCACCCGTCGTGTTCTTTATCTATGGGGGAGGCTGGAACAGGGGCGAGCGCAGCGACTACCAGTTCGTAGGCCGGGCCCTTGCATCGCGTGGCTTTGTGGTTGTGATCGCCGATTACCGGCTCGTGCCCGAAGTGCGGTATCCGCAGTTTCTCGAGGACAGCGCCAAGGCCTTGCGCTGGGTGCAGGACAATATTGCCCAGTATGGCGGTGACCCCAAGCGCCTGTTTTTGGCCGGGCATTCGGCCGGTGCCTATAATGCAGTGATGCTGTCGCTAGACCCTTCTTTCCTGCGAGAATATGGCGTGACCATCCCTATTTTGGGCGTAGCGGCGCTTTCGGGCCCTTATGATTTCTACCCATTTGAGTATGGCGAAGTGCGTGAGGCCTTTGGCTCGGCACCCAATCCGCAGGGAACACAGCCCATCAATCTGGTGACCAGCGACAGCCCACCCATGTATCTGGCGACAGGCACGACCGATCCGATCGTGCGCATGCAGAATACCGAGCGTTTTGCCCAAAAGCTCAAGGACAATGGCGTCTGGGTTACCACGCGTTATTACCAGGGTTTTGGTCACATGGAGCCGGTGATCGCCATGGGTGCCCTGTGGCGCTGGCGCATGCCGGTGCTGGAGGACATGGTGGCATTTTTCCAGATGTTCGGCGCCTTTCCAAGCGGGGTGCCTTATGTGGCGGTAGTTCCCGACGCGCCCGAACAGCTGCCTGAAGCGATCGCTCCCATGGAGCAGATCGTGCAGCAGATGAATTCGATGTTCCAGCCGATCGAGCAATAGATTTGCCTTTCAGGCAGGACCAATACCCGGCTCCGAACAAGTCGGAGCCGGATAGGGTTGAAGCGGCTCTGGCGAGGCATGGCCTCGGGGTAGAAGGTTGCGCAATGGGTGAGGCCAAGCCTCGCCAGAGCAACAGGCTTATTGTTTCGACGGTTTCTTGACGCGAGCAACCCTGCTCGCCACGCGCGACAGCCGCTCCACCGGTGCTGAAGCCGATGGTTTGCCCTTGGACGGCTGGTTCAGCCACCATCCAGTCGCTCGTGCCCCCGGAATTAAAGGAAGGCTCACGAAACCGGCGGGATCAGAAACGGGCGACCCCGTTCCACCTGCCTCGCATTCCGATCACTCGTCATGACCGCGCTTCGAAATGCGATGGGCACAGCATAGAGGCATGCACGGGCCAGGGGCAAAAGCGGGATAGATTTTTTTGTTTTCTGCCCGGCGGTGCTTATGTGGCCGGTTCTATTCGAACAGCGTTGGCTGAGCGCGTGGAGGGGCCATGAAAGACCGCTTCGATGTTGTTGCCGTCGGGGTCCAGCACAAAGGCTCCGTAGTAGCCGGGATGGTAGGGCCGCTCGCCGGGCGCGCCATTGTCGGTCCCGCCTGCAGCAAGGGCTGCGGCGTGGAAGGCGTCCACCGTGGCGCGGTCCTTGGCCTGGAAGGCAAGGTGTACATGGGTCGGCGGCCTGCCAGGTTCGGCAGCGTTGACGTAGAGTTCGTCGAGCTGGAACCAGTCGTCACCACCAAAGGTGATTTTGAAGCCCAATATCGCAAAGATGGCTTCATAGAATTTTCGCGTCCTTGCAAAGTCGCTGGCGCGCAGATGCACATGATCGATCAACCGGCCGGTATAAAAGGTCATAGTGTCCTCCTCTGCCACCAAACAAAACAAAGCTGCCCAGAACGGAGTTCCAGGCAGCTCGGTTAAACGGGACGAGAACTCTTACTCGGCTTCGTTGGCCGGGGCGGCATTGAGGAGCCCATAGCGCTCCTCGCCAATTTTGCTGAGCAGTTCGAGTTGGGTTTCAAGGAAGTCGATGTGACCTTCCTCATCAGCCAGAAGCTCGTCGAACAGCTGCTTGGACACATGGTCATGCAGCTGCGAGCACAATTCGCGGCTGTTGCGGTAGGCTTCGCGGGCTTCGTACTCGCCGGCGAGATCGGCCTCGAGCACTTCCCTGATGGTCTGCCCGATTCGCAAAGGGGCGACACGCTGCAGATTGGGATGGCCTTCCAGGAAAATAATGCGCTCGATCAGGCGATCGGCATGGTGCATCTCTTCGATGGATTCCGCGCGTTCCTTGCTGGCGAGCCTTTTATAGCCCCAGTCTTCAAGGAGGCGATAATGTACCCAATACTGATTGACTGCTCCAAGTTCGAGAAAGAGGGCTTCGTTAAGCCGCTCGATGACTTGTGCTTCGCCTTTCACGACGTACTCCACTCTGCTGTTTCTTGAGCTTTTCCAACCCAGCGTGGAATTCAACCAGATCGCCGGGGGGATGGGCCTGTTGCGCGTGGTAGTTTTCGGTGACGCGAACGATAATGTCCACCACATTCGGCACGCAGCCGCTGCATTTTGCGCGGCGATTGAGCTCGCTATAGACCTTTGCCGGAACCACCAGCTGCCAGGGATCGGCGCGCAGAAGATCCAGGACAATGTCCTCGATTTCCTTGCTGGTGATCATGTTGCACTGACAAACAAGCATGGCGCGCCCATGGAAACGGCTGGCTGGAGACGGCCGCATAAAGAGGCCACATTAGCTGAATGTCAATGTCATATATCTGTGATTGTTGTGCCGTGCCAGAGCTAGGGCTGCTTGTTCCTGTGCCGGCGGGCGGCAATCACGGCGGCCGAGGCAGCGGTGCGGTGCGAGGACGAAAAGAACTCGCGATGGGCGAGGATCGCAATGGTAGCAATGCTGGCGGCTACAGGCAGCCATTCGGACACAAACCAGGCGACGGTGGCGACCGAGAAATAATAGGCACGGATGCCGCTGTTGAAGTTCCTGGCGCCCAGGGCATTCATGCGGGTGATGGCGTCGAGTTCCTCATCGCTGGTGGGCTCGGAATGATCGATGGCGCCCAGCATGATACAGAAATGGTTGAACTGGCGCAGTGACAGGGTGAACGCGAAAAAGGCCATGACGAACATGGCCAGCATGACCAGAAGGTGCAGCTGCACATCGGCGCTGGTGTAGACGCGGTCGAGCGAAAGGGAGTTGAGCGCGTCCATCAGGGCGGGAACCTGGCCGAAGAGGGCAAAGATCGCCAGGATCAGCAGCACGGCGGTGGAGGCCAGAAAGCTCACCGAGCCCATGATATTGCCGGACAGGATCGCATCGAACGGATTGTCGCGTCGGCTGGCATTGGCCACCCAGCGGCGGCGCTGCATGTTCATGATGACGGAAAGGGATGGCCGCAGTTTTTCTACCTGCGGCACGATGATGTTGTAGGCGAGATAGCACAGGAGGGGAAACAGGGTAGAAATCAGCGTCATCGAGTAAAGCGCCCCCACCTATGTGTGTCCGCAGTCTTTATAGCCCATCGTGTTCGAAAGGCGATGCTTGCCTCTAGATAGTGCGGGGATAGCGGCGATGAATGGCCTCGATTTCGCCGAGGATTTCCGGCGAGAGCACCAGATCCTTGGCGGCGATGGCATTGGCCAGCTGCGCGGTCGAGGTTGCGCCGATAATCACCGAAGTCATGAAAGGCCGGCAGAGGGCAAAGGCGATGGCCATCTGAGCGACATCAAGGCCGTGCCGCTGGGCGAGGGCCATGTACTCCTTGGTGGCGGCTTCCGAATGGGGATTGTGGCGCCAAAAACCCTTCTGGTAATCACCGCGGCTCCCCTTGGGCATTTGCCCGTCATTGTATTTGCCGGTGATGAGGCCGCCAGCGAGGGTTGAATAGGCGAGCAGGCCCACATCTTCGTGGTGGCTGAGCTCGGCAAGGTCCAGATCGAAATGGCGGCGGAGGAGGCTATATTCGTTCTGGACTGACACGAGGCGCGGCAGGCCTTTCGCTTCGGCGATGCGCAGCCATTGGGCGATGCCCCAGGTGGTTTCGTTGCTGACGCCGATATGAAGGAGCTTACCCTCCTTCACCAAATCGCCCAAGGTTTGGAGCATGTCCTCGATATTGGCGAGCACATCTGAGGTGTCCTGCGTATGCGGCTGGTAATTCCAGGAGCCTTCGAAATTGTAGCTGCCGCGGCCGGCCCAATGGATCTGGTAGAGATCGATGCGATCGGTCTGGAGGCGCTGGAGGCTGCTTTCCACCGCCATGCGAATGGTCTTGCCGTCCGTGCGCGCGCCGTTGCGGATAAAGTCCACAGGGCCGCCCGCCACTTTGCTGGCGAGAATCCACTGGTCGCGCTTGCCGGTTTGGCGGAACCAATTGCCGATGATTTCCTCCGTGCGACCGGAGGTCTGCGGGCTGCGCGGCACGGCGTAGATTTCGGCCGTGTCCATGAAATTGATGCCGCTTTCGAGCGCCACGTCGATCTGCTGGTGTCCTTCGCTTTCCGTGTTCTGGCTGCCCCAGGTCATGGTGCCAAGGCAAAGTTCGGTGACCCGCAGATCGGTGCGGCCAAGCGGCTTCAGTTTCATATGGAGGCTCTTGAGGAGTGTTTGGAAGGCGCGGACACACTACTGATTGTTGCGCCAATGAGAAGGGCCAAAGGGCGCGAAAATGCGCCTGTCAAAAAAGCGTCACGTGGTGACGTTTAGGGGTTGAGCTATCCGCTGGCACCCCCTATATACCCCTCACGTCGCGACGAAAGCCGCACTTGACGCGGGATGGAGCAGCCCGGTAGCTCGTCAGGCTCATAACCTGAAGGTCGCAGGTTCAAATCCTGCTCCCGCAACCAACGCACCCCTAAATGCTTCGGCGTTTAGGGGTGTTTCCTTTTTGTCGACCAGCAATTCTGCAAGCAGGCCATGGACTTGAACGTCTCCGAGCTGTTTTTGTAGTGGGCGATAAGGGCGGTTGATGGCGCTGGCGCCCGATACGCCCTCATCAGCGAAGTTATTCACTCCGGTGAGCCCTTGACGCTTTGCCCATGCCTCACGCCAGCTGATTTGGTCAGCACAAGGGCCCGCGCCCGCGAGTACCATGCGTCCCACACTTCACAGGCATCCACTGCCGCTTCCAGGCTATAAATCAATGCTTCCCAGGTGCGAAAATGGGCGGGGGTAGCGATCTGACCGCTTTGTCATGGTTTCAGCAGAACTAGAGGTTCCGGAGGTGTGCGGAGGTCTGAGCAAGCTTCGATGGGGTAGGGGGTCCAATTTGGCCGGGAGCACGACCTACACCACGCTCTACGAGTAACCTAGCAACAGGCATGACCAGCCTCCGCAGTCGCTTGAACTCACATAGTATGACGGCTTGTTCGTGGCCGTGCAATGTAACCGCGCATGCTTGGCTTGCAGCGCCATCTGCGTTAGGACGCTGCTCGAACCGATAATCTGGACGGGCTCATGAAAGTCATAGTCTGCGGCGCAGGTCAGGTCGGGACAACCATTGCCCGTCATCTCGCCAGCGAGGGTGCCCATGTAACGGTGATTGACGACGATCCAGAACAGGTACGTCGTATCGACGCCAGCTACGATGTCCGGGGTATGGTTGGACATGGCTCCCACCCCGGTACGTTGCGCAGAGCCGGTGCACGCGACGCAGACATGTTGATCGCCGTTACACGATCAGACGAAGTGAATATGGTTGCATGTCAGGTGGCTTATTCACTTTTCAAGGTGAAACGGCGCATCGCACGGCTGCGCCACTCCGGTTATCTCGCCCAAGACAAGTCAGGACTGTTTGCTGCCGAGCATTTACCTATCGATGTGATTATCTCCCCCGAAATCGAGATCGCGGAGGGGATCGCCCGCCGCCTACGAACTCCAGGCGCCTTCGACATGGTGCCTATGGCCGGTGGATTGGTTGACCTCCTCGGGCTCCACATAGAACAAGGTGGTTGCGCAGTAACCGGCGAGCGAGTTGGCGATATAATCAACGGCTTCGACGGCGATGGCGTGACCATTGTCGCCATGGTGCGCGGCGGCAGCTGTTTCGTTCCAGATGCCGATGATCGATTAGCACCAGGCGACGATGTATACGTCGTTTCGCGACATGATCGCGTCGCCGACGTGATGCTGGCATTCGGGCACATCGAGCGGGTTGGACGACGGCTGGTCATCGTCGGCGCAGGCAACGTTGGTTTGCACTTGGCTCGCAAGATCCGCAGAACCGCACCTGCCGTGGACGTAAAAATCATAGAGTTCGATAGAACTCGTGCCGAGTTAGTCTCCCAGGAGTTGGGCGGGGGCGTGATCGTGCTGCACGGTGACGCGCTTGACCGGCAACTACTGGAAGAGGCTCAGGCTGGTTTGGCTGAGACCATTGTCGCTGTCACCAATGATGACGAGACAAACATCTTTGCTTCCGTGCTGGCCAAGCAGGCTGGTTGCAAGCGCGCGATCACCTTGGTGAACAAGCGTTCCTATGAAGCGCTAATACCATCCTTGGGAATCGACGCGGTTGTCAGCCCCAGTGCCGTAACAATCTCAACGGTTTTGAGGCATGTTCGCCGGGGCACCATCTCTGCGCTTTACACGCTCCGAGAAGACTTCGGAGAGGTGGTGGAAGCCGAGATAGGGGAGGGATCGCGCCTGCTGCGCCGACCACTTGACCAACTCGGACTTCCCAACGGAATGAAAATCGGAGCCGTCGTGCGAAGAGGCAAAGTTCTGTTTCCCCGTGACGATTTCCGTTTCCAAGAAGGTGACCATGTAATCGCCCTGGTCACTTACAGTTATCTCAAACTGGCCGAAGCGCTCTTCGGCGTGTCTGAGCTTTCCGCGTGAGTGAGCGCGGTACGGCTACCGTCGCGATCGGCCCGGCGCTAATTCCGGGTTACAAGCCTGTTGTGCACATGGTCGGAATGGTGCTTATCGCAACAGCCGTTCTGATGCAGTGTCCACTTTTGCTGGATCTCTATATTGGCGATGCAGACTGGCGGGCATTTGGCATTGCGTCCGCCATTTCTGCTGTTCTTGGCACAGTGATGAGCCTATCGACCCGTGGAGCGCTGAAGACAGGTTTGACGCTGCGGCAGGCTTTTGTTCTAACACCATCGAGTTGGTTCAGCGTTGCCCTCGTCAGTGCGTTGCCGTTCTACTTTTCCGGCTACGGCATCGTCAGTCACAGCCCCGCCGATGCCATTTTCGAAGCCGTGTCCGGTATTACCACCACGGGTGCTACGGTAATATCAGGTCTCGACCATGCACCGCCTGGCATGCTGCTATGGCGCGGTTTGCTGCAGTGGATGGGAGGCATCGGCATCATCGCCTCCGCTATCGCCATTTTACCGGCTTTGGGCATCGGTGGCATGCAGTTGTTCCGTACAGAGTCCTCGGACCGGTCTGAGAAGGCGCTCCCGCAGATCCGACAGATCGCGACAACCATCGGCGGCGTCTATGTTGGACTGACTGCCGTGGCCATAACAGTTTATTGGCTCGCTGGTATGCAGCCGCTCGATGCGGTTGTGCATGGATTGACCTCAATCGCCACCGGCGGCTACTCCACCTCAGATGCCTCCTTTGGTGCTTGGGAGGCCAACGGTATTCAGTGGTTCGCTGCCCTATTCATGCTTGCCGGTAGCGTTCCATTCGTATTGTACGTTCGGGCCGTTTCCGGCGAGGCACGGGCGTTGTGGGACCGACAGGTTTCTACTCTGCTCTTGTTTCTTGGGACCGTCATCGTGGGTTTGGGATCGTGGCTGTTCCTGTCAGGGCAGTATGATCTAGAACCAGCGTTCCGGCATGCAACTTTCAATGTCGTGTCTGTCGTGTCGACAACCGGCTACGCCACCACTGACTATTCAGCGTGGGGCAACGCAGCTGTTGGCGTGTTTTTCGGGCTGACTTTCGTTGGTGGCTGTACCGGTTCGACCTCTGGCGGCATCAAGATTTTTCGCTTCGAGGTGATGGCGATCATGCTGCGGACGCATTTCATGCGGCTGCTCTATCCCCGGGGTATCTTTCTCAGCACATATAGCCACCGTCGACTCGATGATGATGTCATTGGTTCGGTCGTGGCATTCTTCGCAGTGTTTTTCTTCTCTTACGCGCTGTTGACCATTGCTCTTATGGCGTTCGGGCTAGACTTCATGACGAGTGCCAGTGGGGCAGCGACCGCCCTCGCCAATGTAGGCCCCGGCCTTGGCGATATGATCGGGCCGGCCGGTAACTTCGGCCTACTACCAGACGGCGCCAAATGGCTCCTGTCCTTTGGTATGATGCTGGGCCGACTAGAGTTGTTTACGGTTCTTATCCTGTTCATGCCTCGGTTCTGGCGAGGGTAGAGTCAGCCCGTTGGTCGCTGCAAGCCAGGGCAGATAAAACAGTAGAAGATATCGCTTCGCAGACGTCATTCCTGATGAAGGAACCGGCTTTCGAGTGCCGATCCTGAGCGACAGCGCCGCCAGACTTCCGTGAAGACAGCAACGCATAGCGTACCTGCGAGCACCAGGACCCATAGGGATGGCCTTGGACCAAGTGAGCCGAGTGCAACCGAAAATGCAAACGGCGCTAGTGCAGATAGGCCCAAACGACCTAGCCCGATCCAGCCCAAGCGCTTGCCAAAGCCTGCTTTTCCGAAAATGGCGAGCGGCAACGTTCCAGACACAATACTAAACAGCCCGCTGCCCATTCCAAACACGACGGCAAAGGCTATAGCACCTGCCGTGGATGGTGCAAAAAGGGCTAGGGTACTTAGAGCCAGGGGCATCGTCGTCGCCGATATGATTGCCAGGACGGTTGCGGGCAGATTCTTGCCTAGGGCCATGTTGATGAGCCGGCTGGCCACTTGAGCAGGCCCGAGTAGTGATGCCACCCAGACGGCTGAGTTGCCTAGTCCGAGAAGACCAAGCGCAGGTACCATATGGAACGTAGTCGCCGCTGTCACAAAGCCGAAAAGAGAGAAGCCCAGGACGATCAGGATGAAAACGAAACTGCTGTTGGCCACCTCCAAAGGGGCCTCTGTTGAATTCAGCTGAACTCGCCGTGCGGCTGCAATGCGCGCGAAACGGGATAGCCACAGATGCAGGGGCAAGCAGACGGCCAGGTTCAGGGCGGCGAACAGGAAGTATACCTCGTGCCACTCCATGCCCTGCAGCAGCCAAGTGGTGAGTGGCCAGAAGATCGTGGACGCAAACCCGGCAATCAGCGTCAGGTAGGTGATGCTGCGCTGCGCCTGTGGTCCGGTTGTTTGCGCCAGGAATGCAAACGCGGTTGAATAGAGGACAAACGCCGAGGCCAGCTCGACCAAGATCATGCCGGCAAGAAAAGCAAATGTATTGCCGGCCAGACCACAGAAGGCGAGCGCTGCAGCTGCGCCAACAGATCCGAATGACATGACCCTGCCGGCGCCGAGCCGATCGGCCAAGCCACCAGCCCAAGGCGAGATGAGGCCTCCTGCCAGCAGCGCGAGCGAGATGCAGCCGTAAATCCACTCCACGCCGACGCCCAAGTCTGTGGCGATGCTGGGGGCCAGGATGCTGAAGCTGTAGTAGAGCGTGCCGTACCCGATGATCTGGGTGACACCAAGTGCCCAGATGGCGCCAGAGTTGGAGTGGGTGTCGGCCATTGGTGTTCTAGATCGACTCCAGGCCGACCCGCTCCTCCAGTTTAGCGGCAGCTTCCTTGCGCTCGCTGTAGCGGGAGGTGAGATAGCCGGACACGCCACGGTTTATGAGAGTGAACTTCACCAGTTCCTCCATAACATCAACCACCCTATCGTAGAAGGATGACGGTTTCATGCGACCAGCTTCATCAAACTCCTGGAAAGCCTTGGCGACCGAGGACTGGTTGGGAATGGTCACCATCCGCATCCAGCGGCCTAGGATACGCATCTGATTGACGGCATTGAAGGATTGCGATCCTCCAGACACCTGCATCAGGGCCAGCGTGCGGCCCTGGGTAGGCCGGATGGCGCCGCCGGGCAGCGGAATCCAATCGATCTGGCTCTTCATGACCGCCGACATCGCGCCGTGACGTTCGGGCGAGGTCCACACCTGGCCTTCCGACCAAAGCATAGCCTCCCGCAGCTCCTGGTGACCTTTGGGTGGCTATCTGGGGCGTCGTTGGGCAAGGGCAATCCATTGGCATGAAAGATCCGGACCTCGGCCCCGAAGGTCTCGAGGAGGCGTTGCGCCTCGAAGGTGAGGAACCGTGAATAGGAGCGCTCCCGCAGCGAGCCGTAGAGCATAAGGATGCGCGGCTTGTGCTGCGGTGCCGGTACCATCAGTCGCTCAGCGTCCGGAATCTCGAAGGCAACGGACACGACGTTAGGCAGATCAGACAACCCGCTTCCCTTCGGCGTTGATGATCACCTCGCCGTCCTCCTTGGTGAACGGGCCAATATTGGGGTTCTCCAGGATGTCGAGCACGACCTCCGACGGGCGGCAAAGGCGCACGCCCTTGGGCGTCACAACAAAAGGCCTGTTGAGCAGGATCGGATTATGGCTGATGGCCTCAAGCAGGTCCTCGTCGCTCTTGGCGGGGTCATCCAGCCCGAGCTCCTCATACGGTGTATTTTTCTTCCGCAGTGCCTGGCGGACGGTAAGTCCGGCGCGTTCGATAAGCTCGATTAGAGCAATACGGTCGGGTGGGTTCTTGAGATACTCGATAACAGTTGGCTCGACGCCGCTCTGGCGGATCATGGCCAGGGTATTGCGCGAGGTGCCGCAGTCGGGATTGTGGTAGATAGTGACGGTCATTGGGCTGGACTTTCGGAGTGGAGTTCACCGCCATTGCGATCAAAGGCGGCGCGGCTTCGGTTGGCGAAAGCGACCAGCGAGAGCATGACGGGCACTTCGACCAGAACGCCCACCACGGTAGCGAGGGCCGCCGGCGAGGAGAGACCATAAAGGCTGATAGCTACCGCTACGGCGAGCTCAAAGAAGTTGGAGGTACCGATCATGGCGCAGGGCGCGGCGACGCGGTGCGGGATGCGCCAGGCCCAGGCGGCGGCATAGGTGATGGCGAAAATACCATAGGACTGGACCAGCAGCGGTATAGCGATCAATAGGATCACAAGGGGCTGCGCCAGAATGACGTTGCCCTGGAAGCCGAACAGCAGCACGACCGTGGCGAGCAGGCCTGCCATGGAGGCGGGCTTGAGCCGCGCAGTGAAGGCGTCGAGCCGCGCTGTGCCCCCGTCTGCACCAAGCAGCAGGCGGCGGGTCAGGAGCCCCGCGGCTAGTGGCACGACCACATAGAGCAGCACCGAGAGGATTAGCGTCATCCACGGCACGGGAATATCGGTGACCCCCAGAAGCAGCGCGACGATCGGCGCGTAGGCGAAAACCATAACGACGTCGTTCACGCTGACCTGAACCAGAGTGTAGTTGGCGTCCCCCCGGATCAGCTGGGACCAGACAAAGACCATGGCGGTGCAGGGAGCGGCGCCGAGAAGGATCAGCCCGGCAATATAGCCTTCAGCGTCGGCCGGCGGGATCCAGGCCGCAAACAGCCACTTGAAGAACACCACCCCCAGCAGGGCCATGGTGAAGGGCTTGATGAGCCAATTGACCACCAGGGTGACAATCAAACCCTTGGGCTGTTCGGCAATGCGGTGGAGACTGCCGAAATCGACAGCAATCATCATCGGGTAGACCATGGCCCAGATCAGCACGGCCACCGGGAGGTTGACCTGAGCGAATTCAAGCGCAGCAAGGCCGGCAAAAACACCCGGTGCCAACTGGCCCAGCATAATACCGCCAACAATGGCCAAGGCGACCCAAATGGAGAGATAGCGTTCAAAGCTGGACATCAGGCAGCGCCCTTGCTCGAACCGGTTGCGCCTTCCATGGCGCCGATGCCCCGCAGTTTGGAGATCAGGGCCATTCGGTCGATGGTGGCTAGGGGCAGGCTCATGAAGGCGGCGATGCGATTGCGCAGAAAGCGCAGGGCGTCCTCAAAAGCTGCCTGTTGCCGGAATTCCGGGCCGGTCACTGCAGCCGGGTCCTCGATGCCCCAATGTGCGGTCATGGGCTGCCCTGGCCAGACTGGACAGGCTTCGCCAGCGGCGTTGTCACAGACGGTGAAGACAAAGTCCATCTTGGGTGCGTCGAGAACGGCGAACTCACCCCAAGGCTTGGAACGAAGTCCTTCGGTGCCGATGCCCGCGCGCTTGAGGGTCTCGAGCGTCAGCGGGTGAACCTCGCCTCTGGGAGTCGAACCCGCTGAGTAACCCCGGAAGCGGCGGTCTCCGAGGTGGTTGATCAGTGCCTCGCCCATTATCGAACGGGCGGAATTGCCGGTGCAGAGGAAGAGGACATTGTAGACGCGCTCAGACATGGCTCGTTTCCGTGGGTGTGCAGCAGGGGGTGAATTCGGCAATCAGGGGTTCGCAGAGCTCAGGGCGCCCGCCGCAGCAGTCCTGCACCAGGAAGCTTGCGATCTGGCGGACGCGATCTATGACCGCTCGATATACAATTGATCGGCTATGGCGTTCGGACTCGATCAGACCGGCACGTGTCAGAATGGCTAGATGTGTCGACATGGTGTTTTGAGGAACATCGAGGCGACGGGCGATCTCGCCAGCCGCCAAGCCTTCTGGCTCCATCTCCATGAGAAGCCGGAAAGCATCCAGACGCGTCTTTTGCGAGAGAGCTGTGAATACATCGATAGCTTGATTAGAATCCATGGTTCGAAGGATATCGATATATCCCTCGCGGTCAAGTCCTGCGTCGCCGCCATCTCTCTGCTACGGGGTAGTGATCTCCGCAAGGGCGGCGATCATGATCCCGAAGTTCTTCGTGAAATAGGTGAGGCTGGAGCGAGCGGCTTGCTCGTCAATGACCCTGATATGGCCTGACGGCACTTGCTGCATACAGGCGACGAACAATAGCGACCGCATTTAACTATCCAGGGCCGTTCGGACCTTCGTCAGGAGGGCTTGAATGGTGTATGGCTTGGACAGCAGCATCACGCCCGGGTCTAAGCGCCCGTGGTGCACGATGGCATTTCTGGTATAGCCGGTTGTGAAGAGCACCTTTAGGTCCGGTACAAGCTTGCTGGCTTGTTCAGCCACCTGGCGTCCGTCCATGCCGTTTGGAAGAACAACATCTGTGAACAGTAGGGCGACTTCTGCGTTAGCCTGAAGCAGTTTGAGCGCTTCATGCCCGTCACTTGCGCATAAGACTTTGTAGCCGTGCTCTTGCAGAGTTTCGACGCAAAAGGAGCGCAGAGCCTCCTCGTCTTCGCATACCAGGATTGTCTCGCTTCCCCCGACATCAGCGCCCGTGATCTGGGCAAATGGGGGCTCGGTTGCAGTTGAGAGCGCACGCGGCAAGTACAGCTTGACGGACGTTCCTTGTCCCACTTCGCTATAAATCCGGATATGGCCGCCCGATTGCCGAACAAACCCATAGACTTGGCTTAGCCCCAGGCCTGTCCCCTTGCCCGCTTCCTTGGTGGTGAAGAAGGGCTCGAAAACACGCGCCAATGTATCCTTGTCCATCCCGGTGCCAGTGTCAGAAACCGCAATCAGGACATACTGGCCTGGAGGAATCGGCTCATCGAACAAGGCGAGATAGCTATCATCAAGATAGATATTGCTGGTCTCAATGGTGAGCCGGCCACCATGCGGCATGGCGTCCCTGGCGTTGACCGCAAGATTGACGAGTGCATTGGAAAGCTCGGAAGCATCCACCAGGGCGGGCCAAAGACCTGCATAGTCGACCGCCTCGAATGAGATGTTTTCGCCTAGTACCCGTCGGAGGAGCTCTGATGTCTCCCTGAGCAAAAGGGTGATGTTGTGCGCCTTGGGGTCAAGAGGCTGGCGTCGGGAAAACGCGAGCAAGCGTGCGGTGAGTGATGCGGCACGTTGAGCACCCTGCGCGGCCATTTTCTGAGCACGCTCGATCCGGCGGCGGGGCTCGCCCTGGTCCACCAGTTCAACCTGGCGCGATATGGTATCCAGTCCGCCCATGATGACGGTCAGAAGATTGTTGAAGTCATGGGCAACCCCGCCTGTGAGCTGCCCGATGGCTTCCATCTTCTGCGCTTGCCTGAGCCGCTCCTCGGTTTCCATGCGCTGTGCCACCGCTTCGGCTACCCGCAACTCCAGAGTGGCGTTGAGTTCCTCCAGCGCTGCATTGGCTTTCTGCAAGCTGGTGCGTGCTTGGAGCAGTTCGTGCTCGTACCGGCGTCGATCTGTAGCGTTGAAGATCGAGAACCGGAGCGAATGCACTGCGCCTGAATCGGCTCGGCCTTCCCGGGCATTGACCAGCACTGGCATGGCCTTTCCGGTCCCCGTGACAATATCCAAGGCTACTTCATTGAAGTAACCTTGCATGCGCAGCAGCGGCGCGAAGTGCGTCTCGAAGTAGATCTTGCCGGCAATGTTCAGCAGGTCCTGAAAACGCTTGCCAACGAGCTCGGCGGCTTCTGCGCCAACCCAATTGGCCATCGTGCTGTTGACGCGCTGAATCCGGCCTCCCGCATCAGCGATCACGTAACCGCAGGGGGCGTGTTCAAAAAGGTCCACAAACTCGGCGAACGACGCTCGGTCCGCGTCAGCGCTGTTCATCACCTCAGACAAAGGCGCGGATAGCCATTGCTGTCTCGTCTGGTGCACTCAGGTTGGGGCAATGGCCGGTCGCTTGAAGAATAACCAGCGTGCTGTTTGGCAGCTTCGAATGCACATACTCCCCGACCTCTCGCGGGGCGATAACGTCTTCACTGCACTGAAGAACCAGCGTCCTGGTAGTCAGGCCTTCAAGATCCGCACGATTGTCTGAGGTGAAGGTTGTCCGTGCAAAGTGCTTGGCGATCTCAGGATCGGTGCGGCAAAAGCTGTTTGTCAACTCCTCACCAAGTTCGGGGCGATCGGCATTGCCCATGATCGTGGGAGCCATGGCCTGGGACCAGCCCATATGGTTGGAGTCAAGGAAAGACAGCAGTTCCTCGATCTGTTCTGCCGTGAAGCCTCCGAGGTAACCATCGTCATTGATGTAGCGCGGTGAGGGCCCCACCATGACGAGGTTCGCAAACAGATCCGGCCGCTTCTTGGCTGCAAGAGCACCGATCATGCTGCTTACGGAGTGGCCGACGAAGGTTATGTCTTCCAGATCAAGTTCATCGCAGATCTCGATCACGTCCTCTGCGTAACCATCGAGCGAGCTATATTTATCCCTGGAGTACGCCGACAGATCTGAACCGCCGGCACCAACATGGTCGAACAAAACGATCCTGAAGTCCCCTTCGAACTCCGGGGTAACAAAGCGCCACATGTTCTGGTCGCAACCAAAACCATGGGCGAACATGATCACGCGTTCACCCTTGCCCTGGACTGAAACATTGTTGCGTTCAAGGACAGACATGGTGATCTCCGTGCACGTGGAACCGGTGCCGGCGAGGTGTAGCACCCTTGGGGGGCTACGTCATCCGCGATGATGGGCAGATGCTTTGAGCCTGTTTCAGACATGCGGCCCATAAGGGACACCAGCGCTTTTGGAGGCCGAAAAAGCAACTCCTCTGAAGTTCATGGCCCCCCTGACCTGCGGCTGTGTGGGGATTGACAGGAGATCACAGCGAGAGCATTTGGCCTCTGAGAGCCAGTTCAGCGCTCTGGATGCAACCCCATGAACCCCGACAGTCGAAGTCGATTAACCTTATGACGCCTGCCTGATCTGCATCGGCACTGGCGTTCATCGGACATCGCCAGGAGCCATTGAATGCTGCGCATGTACTCGCGTGATGGCAACAAACTTGTTCCCGAAAGCAGCTGCCTTCCGCACAAGCTGCCCATCTGGATGGACTTGATCCAGCCTTCTCAGGACGAGGTGCGCGAGGTGGAACAGGGAACCGGCATCACCCTTCCGACCAAGGCAGAGATGGAGGAGATTGAACTCTCCGCCCGGCTCTACACCGAGGAGGGAGCTGTCTTCATGACCATGACGGCCCTTGCTCACCTAGACACAGACAACCCGATCAAAACGCCGATCACCTTTATTCTCAAGGGCACCTCGCTGGTCACCGTCCGATACGTCGAGCCAAAGCCGTTTGTTGCCTACCTAGCGCGGGCACAGCGTCCAGGCGGTCTTACGCATCAGAACGGGGAGCAGGTAATGATGGGGCTGGTCGAAGCAATGATCGACCGCACAGCCGATGCGCTGGAGCGCATCGGCAACGACATGGATCAGATGAGCCGGGAGGTGTTCAAGAGGGGTCGCGAAAAAGCCAATAAGAAGACCCGCGATCTGGAAGCGCTGATTGCTCAGATCGGCCACAAGGGTGAACTGCTGACAATGCTTCAGGAGAGCCTGGTCAGCACATCCCGCCTGATCGCCTACTATGCGGCGGTGCAGGAGGCGAGCGATGACAGCCGGACAACCAAGCAGTTGATGCGCGTTATACAACGGGATGCCACATCGCTGGCCGATCATGCACGAGCGCTATCTGGGCGACTTGATTTTCTTCTCGACGCCACCCTTGGCCTGATCAACCTTGAGCAGAACCAGATCATCAAGATCTTCTCGGTGGCTGCCGTCGTGTTCCTTCCGCCCACCTTGGTTGCGTCTATCTATGGCATGAATTTCGACCACATGCCCGAGCTTGGATGGCGGCTTGGTTACCCTTGGGCATTGGGCGTTATGGTGCTCTCAGCATTCTTGCCGTTCTTGTATTTCAAGCGGAAAGGATGGCTGTAATTACGCTCTGATGCGTAAGCGCGAGGGCGAAAAAGAGGGGCCCGTAGGGAATGGGGCGTACTGCGGAGCGTTATGGCCCTGAAGAGCCCTCTTGCTAGGTCGAAAGCCGACTTCCCTCACTCGCAGGTGAATCTGTCGGCAGAGCGACAGCATGCAATACGGCGCGTTTAGCCGCGCGAACTCGGCTTCAGCCCTAGTGCGAAGCCTTCCGGATCCTTCGTGTCAGGCACCCATCTGTTGCCTCCGTAATCGAACTCGATGCTTATCACGGCGGAGCCGCGTTTGATTGTTACCAAGCACCTCCTCCACGGCGCTCTGCCGGGCAAGTGCATCGCGTGTTGCAGCTTGGCGGCAGTCTCCAGTGGCTCAATTCCATTGGGCCCCGCCGCTTCCAGTCAGTACCGGAATAAACGTAGCCAAACATCTGCTTGCGTCCATCCAGGTTGATCACTAGGGACAACTGATCCCAAGGTTCGGACTGGTAGAAGGGATCGTGCACGATCTCCCCCCCCCAAGTTGGGTCACAAGCGTCCGTCCCTGGCTGGATCAGTTCGTGAATATTCACGTATCCCCTGATCTCAAACGATCGGTATGTTGCCGACGGGGCAAACGGCTGATCTCCGCACCACAATGGCGATGGTCGTCCTGTTCGGTTCCGTCAGCAACCGTCTTGTTAACACTCTCTAGTTGCTCATGGTGGAGCGATGGGCCCAACCGGTCATGCGCTTTTCCAACCATGCCATCAGCGCGTACATCGCGATGCCTTCTATTGCCAGCATCAGCAGGCCGGCAAACACCAATGGGACGTTGAAGTTGGACTGGGCGGAAGCCATCATGTTGCCCAGACCATTGTTTGAGGCCACGGTTTCACTGACAACGGAGCCCACGAAGGCAAGCGTGATTGCCACTTTGAGGGAGCCGAAGAAGTATGGCATCGAGCGTGGAACTCCCACCTTGAGCATGATGTCCAGCTTCTTGGCTCCTAAAGCGCGGAGCACGTCTTCCGTCTCCGGCTCAATGGTCGCCAGACCAGTTGCAACGTTGACAACGATCGGGAAAAACGAAATCAAAAATGCAGTCAGCACCGCGGGCACGGTGCCGATGCCGAACCAAATCACCAGGATGGGAACCAGGGCGACCTTTGGAACTGCATTGAAGCCAATCATGATCGGGTAAAGTCCCGCATAGATCGTCTTGGACCAGCCAATAAACAGCCCGATCCCAAGGCCCGCAATGACTGCAATGAGAAAACCCAGCAGCGTGGTGTAAAGCGTCTGCAGCGAGTTCTTCCAGATTGGCGACCAATACTGCACAATTGCTTCAAAAACGCGGGTTGGCGCCGGCAGGATTGTGTGCGGCAGGCCTGAAATGCGCACTCCGGCTTCCCAAAGCACGAATAATCCAACGGTGTAAAGCAAAGGCGCCAACCTTATCCAGTTGACCCTGAACGCACCGCGTGGTTGCGGCAGGACATCTACGGGTGCAGTCGTCTCCTGAGTAGTCAAGCCGCAGCCCTCGCAGCAGCAATCTCGCCATGCAAGTGCTGCACCATCTCGTTGAATTCAGGCTGATAAAGGATATCGAGCTGCCGCGGCCGCTCGAACGGGACGACATGTTCCGATACCACGCGGCCCGGTCGGGCACTCATTACCAACACCTTGTCCGCCAGGAACACGCTTTCTCGCAGGTCATGCGTCACCAGCACGATAGTCACATTCTGGCTGGCATGCAGGTCGCGGATCACGCACCAAAGCTCCTCCCGCGTAAAAGCATCCAGCGCACCGAAGGGCTCGTCGAGCATCAGCAGCTCTGGCTCATGGATCAGTGCCCGGCAAAGATTGGCGCGCTGTTGCATTCCGCCCGAAAGCTGCCAGGGGAATTTGTCGCCAAAGCCCCCAAGTCCGACGGTTTCGAGCAGGGCCTCCGCCTTGGCAACATATTCGGCCTTGTGCTTGCGCAGGCGATGCCGATGCCGTTCAACGATCTCAAGCGGCAGCAGGATGTTCTCCAACGTGCTGCGCCATGGCAGCATGGTCGGGTTTTGGAATGCCATGCCGACGATCGAGACCGGTTGTGTCACTTCCTGATCTGCGACGATAACCGTGCCGCTTTGGGGAATATGAAGTCCTGTTGTGAGCTTCATCAATGTGGACTTGCCGCAGCCAGACGGGCCGACCACCGCCACGAACTCGCCGCGTTCGATGCGCAGGCTAAGGCCGCTGACCGCCAGCGTGCCGCCCGGTCCGCCATAGCGCATGTCGACACTGTCGATTGAAACCAGGGGCATGGCACCCTCCAGTGAGCTAACCAAAACTCGCCCATCCCTTGCTGGGAAATAAGGCGGGCGCGCAGCTTAGGGCAGCATACGGTCTGAGGCGGGAGGCAGATATTGTGCGTCGAACACATCGCGGGTCGTCACCGCACCCTTGAGGCCCATGGACAGCTTCAGTGTTTCCAAGGAGGCGGCGAGACGTGCCTCGTCTACGCCGCCAGACCCGTTCTCGACAACGTACGGGGTTTTGATGTTCATCTTATTGGCCATCGTCAAACGTGCGATTTCAGTGTCGAGATTCAATGTTTCGTTGCGCGCCAGCACGGCCGCGGCTCCTGCTGCAGGGTCCGACACGGCGTCGGCGAAGCCCTTGGCTAGGGCGCGAAGAAAGCCCTTGACGACCTCAGGATTCTCGGCGGCAAATTTTTCGTTCACAAGAACGGCGTTGCCATAGAGGTTCAGCCCATGATCGGCGAATAGGATGGTGGAGATATCATCCTCTGGAACGCCATTGGCGATGAGGTTGAGGATCACCGAGAACGCAAAGCCAAAGACCCCGTCGACGTCGCCCGAGGCCAGCATGGGTTCGCGCACAGGGAAGCCAATGTTCTCGATGGTGACAGTGGATGCATCAATTCCAGCAGCGGGAATAAAGGCCTGCCACTGGGCAAAGGCGCCATCCGGCGGCGGTGCCCCGAGCTTCTTGCCCTCCAATGACTTCGGATCTTCCGTAATGCCGAGCGACTTACGGCCTATAATGGAGAACACCGGCTTGTCGTAGATCATCATGACGGAAGTCACCGGTTGTGCCGGGTCTTCATCAAGGAACTTGATAAGGGAATTTATGTCGCCGAAGCCGAACTGATAGGCGCCCGTGGCAACACGGGGAATGGCTTCTACGGAGCCATTGCCGGTGTCGATGGTCACATCGAGGCCCTCGGCTGCAAAATAACCCTTGTCCTGCGCAAGCAGGAAGCCGGCCGCCGGCCCCTCAAAACGCCAGTCGAGAGTCAGTTTCACTGAGGTCTGAGCCAGTGCTGGGAACGCGACAAGGCTCGACAGGGTGAGCGCAGCAACGGCGGATATAAAGGACTTACGGGTGAGCATGGCGACACTCTCAAAATTTTCCTGCCGCATGACAAACTCACTAGCGTCGAGCCCGCAAGCCGAAAGTGGAAAAAATAGCAGCATTTTTGTTTGCTGCCTAATTGTTGGGCTTCATGCCTGGTGCGGTTGCTCGTAACTAATGCAGATGAGCATGAAAGCAGGCTTCTGGTTCACCAGCACTGGCACCCGGCGTGTCCACGACCGCATGGAATCACCAGAAGAATCCTGACCGCACTCGCTTGATAGTGTTTCTCCCACCTGAATCCGGTTCTCCATGAACGGCATCTCTCGCTCTAGCGAACTGTCGTCGGGATAACCTGCATGGCTCCCATACAGCGAGGTAGTGCAACCTCCTTTGGATCGGGGACATATACACCTGCCAAGAAGGGGGAACCCATGCAGGAACTGCAGCAAGCCGCAGCTGCCATTGACTGGCTATACCGCTGGATGCCTGACTGGTTGATGGCCATCTGCATGCTAGTGGTGGCTATCGTAGCCGCAATCGTGAGCCACCGCTTGCTGATGCAAGTGGTCCGGCGTGCCGTATCAACCCGCAATATGTTCTGGCGCTCGCTCGTGTCGCGACTGCAAACACCTCTGCAGTGGGCCATGATCCTCGGCTTTGTCGCACTTGCCTCGCTTGGTATGCGTCTCAGCCCTGTGCAGTCCGAGATACTGGGGCACACCCTGCTATTGGGACTGATCGGCCTGGCGGTAGTCGCAGCCAGAACAGCGCTTCACATTTGGATGACCCTTTACTTGCGTCGGTTCAAACTCGACGCAGAAGACAATCTCCTGGCTCGAAAACACGCCACGCAAACCAGGATTTTCGAGCGCGTGGCGGTGACCCTGCTTATTCTGATCGGTGTTGCAAGCGCGCTCATGACCTTTGAGGGGGCCGCTCAGTATGGCGCCAGTCTACTGGCCTCTGCCGGGGCAGCGGGTCTTATCGTCGGCCTTGCCTTACAACCCTTGTTCAAGAACCTCTTTGCGGGCGTGCAACTTGCAGTCACACAGCCAATCCGGATCGATGACGCCGTTCTGATTGAAGGAGAGTGGGGCAAGATTGAAGAGATCACGGCGACTTACGTCGTGGTGAAGATCTGGGATTTACGAAGGCTTGTTGTGCCGCTCAGCTACTTCCTGGAAAAACCTGTCCAGAACTGGACCAGAGAGGGCGCTACCCTGATTGGTTCCGTATTGCTCTATCTGGATCACTCCGCGCCCGTCGAGCCGCTGAGGAGAAAGGCAGAAGAAATTGTCAGGGGTTCTCCGCTTTGGGACGGTAATGTTTTTGCTCTACAGGTTACAGATTTCAAGGAACTCACGATGGAGGTCCGGGTGCTCATGTCTGCGCGCAACTCGGGCGACGCGTTCGATCTCCGGTGCTATGTTCGTGAGCAGCTTGTCGCGTTTATCCAGGATAACTATCCCACAGCACTGCCGCAGCTTCGAACGGTGCTGGCAGCAGGCAGCCGCCAGCAAGACTCCCTAGGCAGTCTGGAGGATGGCATGTTCAGAACTCAAAGGTCACGGACGAATTAGGTCGATCAGAAATCCGTGTGCAAGCAGTCGGTTAGCCGGAGCGCAAGCCTGCAACGGGGGACTGCCGAGCACGTGTCGCAAGCGGTTCTGCTGCGGAAGGGTTCGCTAGGCTACCACTATGACGACGCGCCGGCCTGTGATGGGGCGTGGCGAAGCGTGGCCACAATGCAATTTGGTCGATTGAGCTCCACACGCTCTCCCCTTCGCTCAGGATGAAAGCCGTTAGCAGGTCGATCGGAAATGCGGACGTTTACCTCAGGGCTGTGCGGCGTAGAGGTCAACGAAGTGAGGTGTGAAATCGTCTTTAAGGCACCAGACCTTAGCTCTGACCACGTGACCGTGCAATGAGAGCGGCTCTGCAAGGACGATCTCACCTGCCTTGACCGCACAATGAGCATGCACGGTCAAACACTCATCGCTGGCATTGTCCCCATCCTTGGAGATCCGCTGCACCCCAAAAATATCCATGCTGCTCAAGAAGCCCTATCATCCTTATTGCGCTGGCAAGGCTGACTGCGTCGCCTTAACAATGTCTTAACGCACCCCAAGCGCGCTATGCGAGCCCGCCTGATTGCCCGGCTACGGCGCGAATTCACCGCAGTGAGACACTGATCGTCCCGTCGCTCTCAAGCACCAGGTACTCGACATCGGCCACATCCTTGCCCCCTGCAGAGCGGATGGAACTGAGTGCCTCGTCTTGGGTAACACGCTCCCGCTTCATGGCGTCATAGCAAAAAGCCCCATTTCGGGCCAGAAGCGTTGGCTCGGAACGGACGGCCTTGGCAAAGCTAGGCCATCGAACTGAAACAAAGGTGAGCAGGAACTGCATCAGGATGAGCAGGCCCAGAGCCAAGGCACCTTCAGCCAGCGCAATGGACTCCTGGAGCAAGATGGCGGACAGGGTCGAGCCAAGGGCGACGGTGACGACAAGGTCGAAGGCGTTGAGCTTGGCTAATGTGCGTTTGCCCGAGATGCGCAAGAACAACACGATGGTGCCATATGCTAGGACACCTACGACAAGGGGCCGCACAAGCCCTTGCCAATCCTGGAAGAACATTTGAGTCCAGTTCATGGAGCTGCAGCCCTTTGCCTATGCAGGCTTAGGCCCGCCATTCGGAACAGCGGGCCGAAGCGGGGATGCCATTTGCCGGTCGGGCTTACTGCCCGGCCGGAAGCTTGTAGGCGAGGATGTAGTCGCCCGGCTTGGTGCCGATGGAGCCATGGCCGCCCGCAACCATGACGACATATTGCTCGCCATCGTGCGTATAGGTCATGGGGGTAGATTGCCCGCCTGCCGGCAGGCGCGTTTCCCATAGCTGCTCGCCGGTTGTCAGATCATAGGCGCGGAAGAAATTGTCCACTGCAGCCCCCAGGAAGGCCACGCCACCCTTGGTGATGATAGGGCCGCCAATGCCGGGTACACCTATCTTGAATGGCAGAGGCAAGGGGGTCATGTCGCGCACGGTTCCGTTCCGGTGCTTGTAGGCGATCTCGCCCGTGCGCAGATCCGCTCCTGCCACATAGCCCCAGGCCGGCGCCTGGCAGGGAATGCCAATTGGGCTGAGGAACGGCCCCATGATCACGCCATAGGGCGCGCCGGCGTTCTGGTTCGGTCCTTGCTCACTGGCCAATGCGCCGGGGCGCGGCGGCGGCATCTCAGACCTTGGTATCAGGCGCGACGTGAACGCCAGGTAGGTCGGCATGCCGAACATCACCTGCCGTTCTGGATCGATCGCCACCGAACCCCAATTGAAGACGCCGAAATTGCCGGGGTAAACGATCGTGCCCTCTAGCGAGGGAGGCGTATAGCGCCCTTCGTAGTTGAGCTTGTGAAACTCGATGCGGCACATCACCTGGTCGAACAGCGACAGGCCCCACATGTCCTTTTCTTCTAGCGGCTCGGGCTTGAAGCTCAGCGCCGAAGTGGGCTGGGTTGGCGCTGTGAAATCCTCGGGAATCGCGCCGCCCGGCGCCGGCTCCTCGGTGATGGGCAGGAGGGGTGCGCCGGTGCGGCGGTCCAGCACATAGATATCGCCCTGCTTGGTGGGCGCAACCAACGCCGGGACAGGATTGCCTTGCGGGTCGGTGATGTCGAGCAGCGCCGGCTGGGCAGGGACGTCCATGTCCCAAAGGTCGTGGTGAACGAATTGCTGCACCCAGATGTCGCGGCCAGTCCGGATGTCTAGGGCCACGACGGAGGATGCGTATTTCTCTACTTCCGGAGAGCGGCCCATGCCCAATTGGTCGGGAACCTTGTTGCCGAGCGGGATGTAGACCATGCCCAGCGCTTCATCCACGGCAAAGACCGACCATGAATTGGGTGAGTTGGCCGTGTAGGTCTCGCCGCCGGCGATATCGATGGGTGCCGTTTGCGTCGGATTGCCAGAGTCCCAGTTCCAGACCAGCGCGCCATTGTTGATGTCAAAGGCGCGGATGACGCCCGACTGCTGTTCGGTCGAGTAATTGTCGTTGACCGCTCCGCCGATGATCAGGAGGCCGGCTACGGCGACCGGTGGGGATGTGGAGTAGTAATATCCCGCGGGGTTGTAGGGCATGCCGGCTTCAAGATGCAGCGTGCCGCCATCGGCAAAACCGGTACAGATCTGGCCGTTGGCAGCATCAAGGGCAATCAGACGCGCATCGGCCGTCGGCAGATAGACGCGTTCCGAGCAGGGGGCACCCTCGGGCAACCCCGCATCGCGCCAATAGGTTACACCGCGGCAGGTCTGGTGCTGTCGGTCGGGGTTCAAGCCGGAATTGGCATCGAACCGCCAGATTTCCTCGCCCGTACCGGCATGGATGGCGATGGCAAGATTGTGGGGCGTGCAGACATAAAGCGCGTCGCCAATCTTGAGCGGGGTAACCTGGTAGGTTGTTTCGGGCACGTCGCCAGGTTGCTTGACGTCGCCGGTCTGATAGGTCCAGGCAGGCACCAACTGGCTGACGTTTTCAACCGTGATCTGGTCAAGGGGGGAATAGCGCTGCCCATAGGGGGTGCGGCCATATTGATGCCATTCGCCGGGATCGAACCCGGCGCCGAGGTCCGGATTGGGCGTGATGATTTCGGCATTGAGGGTGCCCGAAATGTCCTGCGGGTCCTGGAACATGGAATAGCCGGCAACCACAATGGCCGCGACATTGGCCAAGGCCAGAATCGCGCTGCCGCCGCTGCGTGGGCCGGATGTGAGCTTGTTGCGGATAAAAGGCAGCCAGAGCCAGATGCCCAAGAGGACAATGACGCCGCCGCGGGTTCCCAATTGCCACCAATCGAACCCCACTTCCCACACGGCCCAGGCGAGTGAGCCGACAAGAAGGGCTGCGTATAGCCAGAGCGCTTCGCTGCGGCGGGCAAACATAAGGAACGCCGTCAGCAGCATGGCGAGACCAGCGATCAGGTAATACCAACTGCCACCCAGCCCCACCAGCCAGGCTCCGGGAACGCCGAGCGCAAGGCCCATCAGGGTGAGAACAACAGCAGTCAGCATAGCAAGCACGGCGATCTCCGTTCACAAAGCGGCACCGTCGTGCCCCCGGGGACGGACGGCGCTGCAGCATTGCGGCCATGGCCGATCAGGCGTCTCGACCTCGGGAGGCTGAAGGTCAGGCGACGCCTGGCTGGTGCGCAATGTTGAGCGGCACGCCCGAAATTTTCAACCCGCATGCAGCAGCGCAGTTGCGCCTCTATCTCGCGTTAACCAGCCGACCGGGCCGGATCCCGACCGCTGTCTTTCGGGACACCCTGGCAGCCCGGAACGTGCAAGGTGAGGCTAGGCGATGGTTTATTCAGCGGCTGTCGCCTAGATCGTCCACGCGATCGTTCTGGTTGTCCAGGCCGTTTTGCCTCGGCTGGCTTTGGCTGTTTTCGACGCCGTGGCCTGGCGTGCTGCTGTCATTGGCGACGCTTTTTTGCCCTTGCTGCACCGATTGGTCCTGATCGGGCCTGTTCCGGTCCTGGTTCTCCTGGGTGGCTTTGCGGATCTGCTCCGGCGTCATTGCCTCGGTAGAGGGTTGGGACGGATTGTCCTTGTTTGGCTGGCTCAAGGCGGCCTCCTTATTTCAACTGCTGTGGCAATGACGGGGAGAGGCGAAGCGTTCCGGCCGTTGCATTCACTAAGCTGAAGCCAGCTTGGCGATGGCGATTGTTCGTTTGCACCCTGTTAACCTGAACCGATGAGCCTCAGGAACCTGGCAGCCGATCGCCTGTTAGGGCGGAATGTCATATTCTGGTGCCCCCTACAGCAGGATCGTTGCGGCAGGCCTGCTGGTTCTGGGATGTTTGCTGTTTCAGTTCGGACCCGACGTATTGCAACTGGACAGTGGTGAGCGCCACTGGTGGTCGGTTATCGCCTGGATTGTAGTGCCAGCAGCGGCAGCTGTGGCCTGTTTCCGCGCCCATCGCGTGGCGAGTGGATATGACCGGCGCGCGTGGCTGGAGCTTTGCCTTGGCTCGGGCTTGTGGAGCCTGGGGACCGTTGCCTGGCAATTTCATGATTTGCGGCGTTTTCCCAGCCAATTTCCAGGGGTGGCGGACGCGGCCTATGTTCTCACCTGTGTGCTTTTCATCTTTGGGATCTACCATTTCGGCGTCGACAAACGGCTGATCACACGCGTCCAGATTGCCAACCTCGTGCTGACGCTTCTTGCGTCAACCCTGTCGGGCTTCCTCCTGCTGCTTCCTGTTCTCGATGGCTCGCAGCTCAGCCCCTTGGGAACTCTTGTTGCCTTCTTTTACCCCGTGGCGTGGTTCGGGACCGGAGCGTTCGGGCTGATCTGCCTCGTTATTCATTCGCCCCGGCATAAGCAGCTGGTTCTCGGACTGGTGTTGCTTGCCGTGTTCGCACAGGCCCTTGCAAATCTGCAGTACGGCGTCACCCTGATGGGGTCGGGCTATGATGTGGGCGGTCTGTTCGACAGCGCCTGGGTGATGTGCTTCCTGTTCGTGGCCTGGGCGGCAGTGGAAGATCTGCGGCAAAGCCGCCTTCGCCGGGAAGCACCTGAGCAGCAACTCTCCCGTTTCCAGCTCATTGCCGAAGCCTTTGTTCCGGCTGCCTGCGTGGCTGCCGTTTTTACCGCGGCGATTGCAGTTGGCCTTCCGATCCACGGCTGGATCTATCTCAGCGCCCTCCCTGCCACCGCGACATTCATGGTTCTTTTTGGAGTTCGGGAACATTGGATGCTGCAGGCGGAACGTAAGCTCAGGGCCGAAGCCATCGCCAGCAGCCGCGAGTTGTCGGCCGTGCTGGACAGTACTTCCGACAGCGTAACTGTTATCGACCGCGACTGGCGCATTACGTACCTCAACCGGCGTGCACACGAAGTGCTGGGCGACATCCAAGGCTTTGCCGTCGGGGCCAAACTCTGGGACGCTTTCCCCGACGCTATGGGTACACAGTTCCAGCATCAATATGAGCAGGCCTTTGCGACGGGGAAGGCTGTGGAGTTTGAAGAATTCCTGGCGATAAAAGGTGTGTGGCTGCAGGTTCATGCCTATCCCAGCGATGCCGGGCTGTCGATCTTCTTCCGGGACGTCACCGAACGGCGCCAGGCGCATGCCAAGCTCGAGCATCTCGCCAGGCACGATTCCCTGACCGGTCTCCATAATCGGCGCGCGTTCCGGGAACGGCTCTCAGCTGAGCTTGCGAATGCTGGGTGGGAGAGGGGCGTGGCCGTGCTCTGCCTTGACCTCGATCACTTCAAGGAGGTGAACGACACTCTGGGCCATGCGGCGGGCGATGCGCTGCTCGTGGAAGTGGCGCAACGCATTCAATCCTGCACGGGAAAAGGGGACTATGTCGCTCGCATCGGGGGCGATGAATTCGCAATCATTTCGGTTGGGCGAAGCGGTCGAGCAGAACTGGAAGGATTGGCGGACCGGTTGGTCACCGCACTAGGGGAGAATCTTCTCCTTGAAGAAGCCTATCTTCGTGTCGGGGTCAGCATCGGGATGGCCGTTGCAGGCGAGGCCGGAAATGATGGCGACCACCTTCTCCAGCGTGCCGACATAGCCCTTTACGAGGCCAAGCGCGCGGGGCGCGGCACCTACCGGTTGTTTGAGCTGGAAATGGAGGCACGCATGGTGGACCGGCAGGCCATCAAGGCGGACCTTGAGAGTTCCCTTGCAAAAAGCGAATTTGAACTCTTCTTCCAGCCGGTTGTGGACCTTGCCAAAGACCGTGTGGATGCCTTCGAGGCCCTTTTGCGGTGGAGGCATTCCGAGCGCGGACTGGTCAGTCCCGCCGACTTCATTCCCGTTGCTGAAGAAACCGGCCTCATACTTCCCATAGGCGCCTGGGCCCTGCGCCGGGCGTGCCGCGCCGCGATGGCCTGGCCTGAACATGTCAATGTCGCGGTGAACCTATCAGCCTGCGAGTTCCGCAACAACAAGCTGCTGCAGCAGGTATCCCGGGCGCTGGCAGACTCGGGGCTGCCCGCGCACCGGCTGGAACTGGAGATCACCGAGTCCGTGCTGATGCAGGAAAGTGAACTCAACCTTCATATCCTCCACCAATTGCGAAATCTGGGGGTTGGCATTGCGCTGGATGATTTTGGCACCGGATTTTCATCCCTCAGTTACCTCCGGAAATTCCCCTTCACCAAGCTCAAGATCGACCGCTCATTTGTTGTTCATGTCGATGATGAAGGTGAGTCTCAAGCCATCATCAAAGCGATTACTACCCTGGGGCGAACGCTGGGTATGACCATTACGGCAGAAGGAGTTGAGACGCGCCAGCAACTGGACCGGATCCGCGCAAACGGCAGCGATTTCGCGCAAGGATATTTCTTCAGCAAGCCAGTGCCGGAAAGCGAAGCCCGCAAGCTTGTCGGCAAGATCGATGCTGACAAGATATGGTGGGGAGCCGCCGAAGCCAGATCGGCGCTGTAGGCGGGGAATGCGCCTCAGGCTATTTCAGCAGGTTCTCGCAGGCGGAGATGAGCTGACCCATGCCGAGCGGCTTTCGAAGGCAGGGCAGGTGGGCGAGATCGGGTGGGATGATGTCCTTATCGTAGCCAGTCATGATCACGGTCGGAATGCCTGCCGTTGCAAGGGCCCGGACAAGGTCGAAATTCGGGCCCGAGCCGAGGTTGAGATCGACGACGGCCCGGTGGGGGCGCTGCTCCCGAAGGGAAGCCACGGCATCGCTGGCCCGGCCGAAGGGACCGATGATCGTGGCGCCAGCGTCTTCCAGCGTCGAGCAAGCGTCCATGGCCAGGAAGAAGTCGTCATCCACCACCAGAACCGAGCGGGCATGAAGGGGCATCGGATCGACCATGCTCTTTCTCGCTATATGCGTTGGGTGGGGAAAGCCCCGCCTGCAGGATGCTTTCATTCGATTTGAGCAAGAAAGTGATGCCGCATGCAGGGTGCGCGCGATGGGCAGGTGGCGCTGAGCGGCCGGGCATCACACCTCCGCCTGAGGCCGCAGAAGTGCTAAACCTCGCCGTGCACGAGCTTGCAACCATTGCCGGCGCGGGCTAGCGGAGGCGTTCGCCATCGGCACGGGCGAGGCTGTTGTGGATGTCAGTCGCGGCAATTGCTGCATGGCCGAGCGCCACGGCAATCTGGTTGAGCTCATGAACGACGTCACCGGCTGCATAGAGTCCCTCGACGCTGGTTTGTTGATGGTGATCGACAATGATGCAGCCGGCCTCCTCGCATCGGGCCCCGAGGTCCTGGGCCAGGCCGGATTGCACGACTGCACCGAGAGCGGGGTATAGCACGTCGAAGCTGCGGCCTGCGCCGTTGGCGAAGCGTACCTCTACATGGCTTGCGCCCACCTCAACATCCGAAGGAACGGGAGCGACGGTTATGCCTCTGGCGGCGAGCTGGCTGGCGAGTCCTGGTTCCAGAGGATCTGCTGTGGCAGGCAGCAAGGTTACATCCTTGCTATAGGTCCGGAGGAACATGGCTTCGGCGGCGGCTCGGCTGGGCGGCCCATAGACAGCAATCGATTGATTGGTGGCCTCGTAGCCGTCGCAGATCGGGCAGAGCCGCAGGGCTCCGCCATAAAGGCTTGCGGCAAGGCTGGGCAGTTCGGGCGTGTTGTCGACAATGCCGGTTGCGAGGAGCACGCGTCGCGCCTTGATGGTGCGCTCTCCCGCGATGACCTCGAAGCCGTCGCCGGCGCGAGTGACGGTCTCGACGGTCGCGTGGAGGATGGGAATTTTATAGTCTTCTGCCTGGGCGCGCATGCGCTGGAGGAGTTCCGCGCCCGCTATTCCCTCGGCAAAGCCCGAGATGTTGTGGGACACGGGGATAAGGCGAGCGCGGCTTTGGCCGGCATCAACGATCAAGGGCCGGCGGTGAAAGCGGGCAAGGTATATCGCGGCGGTCAGCCCGGCGGGGCCGCCTCCAACAATTACGCAGTCAAAGTCAGCATGGGCTGGAACGGTCATGGGCTTCTCAACCCCTCAATGGCCGAGCAGTTCCGCTGATATCGTCGGCTGGCGAGCGGCTCGGCATTCAGGTTCTGATATCCCTGAATAGCGGCCGTTTCGCTCCCGGGGAACTATGGGGCGTTGCTGCACGCCCATTCTGGAGGCGTTTATATGTACGAAATTGGCGTCGCAGTAGCGCTTGGTGAGAGCCGCAAGGGTTTGTTCGAGCTTTCCCGCTAGGTACTCCGGTATGACATGCAGTCACTGAGCACCACGAATAGCAAGCTCATGGCGGTTCTTCCGGTCAGCCAGGCTGCAGGGCTGGGTTCTGGCTTAATCGGGCCATTTGCTGCTCGATTTCGGCCAGAAGGGCCGGCAGTTCGCCGGGGGTGCGAATGGTGTAGCGCGGCACTTCGTGGCTGAAAGCGGGGATGTGCGTGCGCTTTTTGGACCAGCTCTGCCAGATGGTGATGATGCCCAGCTGGTTGGCGCCGCCGACGTCGCGCTCGAGGTGATTGCCGACCATAACGATGGACGAGGCGTCTTCCGGCCCGAGCCCCAGCGAGTTCATGGCCTTTTGGAACATGCGGCGGTCGGGCTTTTCGCAGCCTTCGGATTCCGAGATCACCTGGGCGTGGAAGTGCGGGGCTATGCCGTGGCCGCCAAGGACCGTGGCGAAACTGCGCACCCGACCGTCAGCGACAAGGGCAATGCGGTAGCCCTCGCGGGCCAGAGCCCGAACCATTTCGAGGGCGCCCGGTATGAGGCCAGCTTCAATGACATAGCCCTCGGCGTCGAACTTCTCGCTGGCCTCGTTGACGAGGGTATCGCCGCTGTCCAGGAATACGGCCTTGAGGAGGGGCTGGCTCTTCCGGACCTCACCGAGCACCTCGCGGACACGACCGGGGATCCATGCGGCAAGCTCGGGCCAAGGGCTAAAGGGGAGGGTAGCAAGGTCGATGTGCTGGTTGAAACCGGTGGCCGGAAGAAACGCACGGGACTGTAGGTGCCGCTTTACGGCGCGGTGGTCCTCAGCGGTAAGTCCTGCGAGGTCCTGAGAAAACATCTCGTTGACGAGGATGCCGCCGCGTCCGGCCAGTTCCTGGCAGGCGATGCGCAGATGTTCGGCATGGGGCGCCTGATCGGCTTCGGTGGCGGCGAAGGCGTGCTTGCCTGGCGCGGAGACGAGGCTGACGCGCCGGCCATCATTGGGCACGCTGCCGTCGGGTAAAGTCAAGGGGAACTTGCCGCCATGGGCGCTGGCCTCCACATGGACGACTTGTTCGTTGGCATCGATATGCAGCCAAACATGTTCCAGCTCATAAAGGTGCTGAATGTCCCAGTCCCACCAGATGGCATATTCGATGACCCGCGTGGCGTTGGGAGCGAAGGCAATGTCGAGCGGAGCAGAGGGGGAGCGGCCGGGTTGAGAAAGGACTGTGATTCCCACCCGCGAAGGGAGGAAAGGCTCATTGTCGGCAAGGCGCAACACGGGAGCGAGCCGCCGCGCCAAGGTCAGTTCGGTTTGCTCTTGCTGGCTCATTCGCTTCTCCGCAGAATTACCGGCGTTTCTTGTAATCGTTTTCAAGATTGCTCCGCAAGCGGGCCCAACAAGAAATCCTCCTTCCATTTTTTCTGATCCCTTTTCGGCAGTGATGCCCTTCCGTGCATTTCACCACGGATCGGGAGGGGGGGAGATCAGCCGAGGGGAATGGTGGAGGCGCGCTGGATGAGGGTGTTCTCGAGCACGACCTGGCGAGGGGCCTTGCTGGTGCCGTTCATCTGGTCGATCAGCGTCGTGGCGGCGATCTGGCCCATTTCGTGGATCGGCTGGGCAATGGTGGAGAGTGTGGGGAAGGTCACGGCGGATTCCAGCACACCGTCATAGCCCAGGATGGAGAGGTCCCGCGGCAGCTCAAGGCCCAAGGCATGGGCGGCGTGCATGACGCCGATGGCCAGCATGTCGGTGGTGGCAAATATTGCGGTCATGCCGGGGCTGCCGGTGATCATGGCTTCACCAACATCGCGGCCGATCTCGAAGCTCGCGAGATCGAAGGGTGGCGACCAGATGATTTCAACGCCATCCGCGAGATCCTGTGCGGCCTGGCGGATGCCGCGCACGCGTTCGCTGCCCACATCGCTGCCGCCGCCCTTTTGCGCCACCTTGCCAGCGACAATGCCGATCTTGCGATGCCCAAGCTCAATGAGGTGGCGCATGCCCTGGTAGCCGCCCGAGAAATTGTCGCAAACGACCGAACTGATGGCCGCCAGTTTGGGGCGCATGTCCACAAAGGATACTGCAATGCCCCGGTTGCGCAGGCTATCCACCTGCCGGGCCGTGCGATTGCTGGCGCCCGATGGGCGAATGATGACGCCCTGCACGCGCATATCGAGCATGGTTTCCAGATAGGCCTCCTCGCGCTCGGCTTCGCCATTGGTGGAGCAAAGAAGAACCCGGTAGCCTTGGTCGAACATGGTGGTTTCGATGGCATAGGCAAGGGCGCTGCTGAAGGGGGTGCGTTGCTGGCGCAGGAGCACACCGACGATATTGCTTTGCTGGGTGCGGAACGAGCTGGCCAGGCCATTGGGGCGATAGCCTAATTCGGCGATCGCCTTGGTGACGGCTTCGCGCACCTCGGGGCGGACATGGGCGTAGTTGTTGACCACGCGGGAGACCGTCGCAATGGATACGCCAGCGAGTCTCGCGACGTCCTTGATTGTTACCACACTGCTAACATTGAGTGTCACCTTTGGCCGTATAAGTTGCACTTTAGCGTCGTTTGGAAGATGGCCAAATTCTTATCTTGTCTTGAAAACGTTTACAAGATAGCGTCACTAAACGGATAAGCGTGGGAACTAAGGACGAGGGCAATGCACCCTCGAAAAGGTTGAGGCTTCCGGAACCAACCCACCGGCCGGCACCTCGGAGGATGCGAAAGTTCATTTCGTGGGAGGTACAGCTTATGCACAATGATCGTTTCGGCGTTTCGCGGCTGCTGGCGGTAACAAGTGTGCTGCTTGGCGCAACCGCCATGCCTGGCGCCCTGGTGTTACCGACAAGCGCGCAGGATGGAGCGGCCAATGTTTGCCCGAGCGGCTATATGGAAGCCCCTCAACTCAAGAGCCAGGTGGATGCCGGCACGCTGCCGCCGGTAGCCGAACGGCTGCCGCTCGAGCCGCTGGTGATCCAGCCGGCTGAGGAAATCGGCGTTTATGGCGGCCGGTTCGTTGATAGCTGGGGCGGGGGCAATATCGCTGACATCCGGCAGTTCGGTTATGAACCGCTGGTGCGCTGGAGCGTCGATGGCACGCAAGTGGTGCCCGGCATAGCCAAGGGCTGGGAGATCAGCGAGGACGCCCGCACCTACACCTTCCACCTGCGCGAAGGCATGAAATGGTCCGATGGTCATCCCTTCACGGCGGACGATGTCCTGTTCTGGTGGGATCGGGTCGAGAACAATCCCAAAGTCATGACGGGTGGCCCGCGCGCTGAACTGATGAACAATGGCAAGAAGCCGGTCGTCACCAAGGTGGACGATTATACCGTAAGCTTTGCCTTTGAAGACCCCAATGGGCTGTTCTTGCAGAACATGGCCGGGCCCTATGGCCAGCGCGTCGTGCAGTTTCCCAAGCACTATATGGAACAGTTCGACATCGACTTGAATCCCGAGGGCGTGGCCGAAATGATGGCCGCCGCTGGAGCTACCGACTACGCTGCGTGGTGGAAGGGCAATGTGGGCTCCTATAATGACCCTGCCCAGTTCAACAATCCGGCGCGGCCCTCCGTCCATGCCTGGGTCGGGACCGATGCGATCTTGGGCAAGGAGCGCGTGACCTTTGTTCGCAATCCCTATTACTTTGCGGTCGATCCCTCCTGCCAGCAACTGCCCTATATCGACGAGCGGGTGTGGACTGTGGCGGCCGATCCAGAAGTCACGCTTCTGCAGGCCATCCAGGGCCAGCTCAGCATGTCGCCGCGCAATGTGTCGACGCCACAGAACCGCGCCGTGTTCTTCGATAACCAGGAGGCGGGTGACTATCGCCTCGTGCCGGCGACCAGCTGCGACTACAACACGGCCGTGCTTGGTTTTTCCGTGAACCATCCCGATCCGGTGAAAGCGGAGGTGTTTGGCTCCAAGGATTTCCGCGCCGGCGTGTCGCTCGCGATAAACCGACAGGAAATCATCGACACGATCTATCTTGGTCAGGGGGAGCCGTTCCAACCAGCGCCGCTTCCGTCGTCGCCGTTCTTCAACGAGAAGCTGGCCAAGGAATTCACCGAATTCGACTTGGAGGCCGCGGCCGAGCACCTCGACAAGATCATCCCCCTGGGCCCCGATGGCGTGCGCGTCGGCCCCGATGGCAAGCCGTTCAAGTTTTCTGTCGAGATCAATGCCGACTTCAAGCCCGACACTGTGGACGCGTTCCAGCTCATTGAGCGGACTTGGAAGCAGGTGGGGCTCGATGCCACGGTGAACTTCCATTCCGACGAATTGTTTGGCACTGCACGGGCCAAGCCAGAGGCGGATGCAGCCGTATGGGTTGGCGAGAACGGGTGCGGGCAGTTGCCGCTCCTTAATCTCAGCCGCTTCCTCAACGACTATGGCTACTGGTCCCTGGGCAATTGGTCGGGCTGGGCTGCATGGGACGCCAAGCGCATCAACCCCGATGCCCCACTGGCTGAAGGCGTGACGCCGATCGAGCCGCCGGCCAATGTGCAGCGCCTTTATGAGCTGCGCCAGACCATTCCGACTACTGTGGGAGAAGAGCAGGCCGCGCTGATGAAGGAGTTCACCGATCTGCTGGCGGAGGAATTCCTGACCATCGGTATCGCCAACCCTGCGGGATATTACCGGTCAGTCAAGAACAACCTCCGCAACGTACCGGCTGAGCTGATCGAGGGCTGGCTTTATCCTGGTCCAGCGCCGGCGAATTTCGCGACATTCTTTTTCAAGGAGTAACTCCGCACAGTGTGGCCTTACCAGGCGCCACCCAGCTGGCCGGCTCCGCAGTTCCTCCGTGGAGCCGGTCATACTCGGACTTGGACAGGGTATCACGGCCTCGTGGCTGGGCGGGCTCACCAGAGGCCTGGTGGGGCGATGGCTTTTCACTCGACCATCCTGAGCCTGTCCAGGGGCAAGGTCATGTTGGCGTCGAAAGGAGACCGAGCATGGGATCATTCATGTTGCGCCGGATCATTTATGTGATCCCGGCGCTGATCGCGGTCTCGCTGATCTCGTTTCTGGTGATCGCCGTTCCGCCGGGCGATTATGTGACGCGCCTGGCCGAAGTCTCGGCTGCGGCGGGCGATGTCATGCCCCTGGCCGAGCAGGAGGCGCTGCGCCGCGCCTATGGGCTCGATTTGCCGATCATGGTGCAATACTGGAACTGGATCAGCGGCGTCGTCTTGCGCGGCGATTTCGGTTTTTCGTTTTCGTTCAACCTGCCCGTCAAGGACGTGATCTGGCCCCGCCTGGGACTGACAATCGTTCTGTCCGTGGCGAGCCTTCTTTTTATCTGGATCGTCGCTATTCCCGTCGGCATCTATTCGGCAGTGCGCCGCTATTCGGCCGGGGATTACCTGGCGACCTTCCTGGGTTTCTTGGGTCTCGCTATACCCAATTTTCTTCTGGCGCTGGCCGTGATGTATGTCGCCTTTGCCTGGTTCGGCATGAATGTGGGTGGGCTGTTTTCGCCCGAATATATCGAGGCGCCCTGGAGCTGGGAGCGGGTGCTGGACCTGCTCAATCATCTCTGGCTGCCCATGATCGTCTTGGGTACGGCGGGAACGGCCAGCGTCATCCGGGTGATCCGCGCGAACCTCATGGATGAGCTCCACAAGCCCTATGTCACGGCCGCACGCGCCAAGGGCAAGGGCGAGTTCTCTCTCCTCATGAAATATCCGGTGCGCCATGCGCTTAATCCGTTCGTCTCGGGACAGAACGATATTTTCGTCGACATCGTCTCGGGCGGCACCATCGTGGCCATAGTCATGGGGTTGCAGACCACGGGGCCCCTGCTGCTCGACGCGCTGCGCACGCAGGACATGTACATGGCCGCTAGCTTCATCCTGATGCTGAGCGTGCTGGTGGTGGTGGGAACGCTGCTAAGCGATCTGCTTCTAGCGTGGCTCGATCCGCGCATTCGCTATCAGCAGGGGTGAGTGATGGGCACAGCGAGCGCCGACCACGTGGAGCGGCACCTCCGCCCTGGCGGGCAAAATTGGGAGGCAGTGCGAGTTCGCCCAAAGGTTCGTGGCCTACCGCCCCCCACCTTGGTCCTCCCCGCGAGCGGGAGAATACGTAGCCGGTGTGTGGCCTCCATGGAGTCCAGCCATGAGCAGGTTTGACGAAGCCGCCGGGCTGGTGGCGCCTGTCGCTCCCAAGCTGCAAAAGGGCCGTGGCTATGAGGGTCATTGGGCGCTGGTTTGGCGAAAGTTTCTGCGGCACAAGCTGGGCGTGGCGGGGGGGATTGTTGTTGTTCTCGCCTATATCGTCGCCCTGATCCCGGAGTTCCTGGCGCCGGTGACGCTGGAAGCCTATAATCCAGCCTATGGCTATGCGCCGCCCCAGGCTATTCACCTGGGACGAGACGATGGCGAAGGCTGGCGGTTCCAGCCGCATGTGAACGCCTACAAGTCCGAGATTGATTACAATTCGGGCCGCCGCACCTTTGTGGAGGATCCGAGCCAGCCCATCGACATCGGCTTTCTCGTGCAGGGGGAGCCGTACCACCTACTGGCCGTGATCCCAACCGACCGACACCTCTTCGGGCCCGTTGTAGCGGGGCAGCCCTTCTTTGTAGCGGGGGCGGACCGGCTGGGGCGGGATATTCTAAGCCGCACCATTTACGGCACGCGCATATCCATGACCATCGGGCTGATCGGGGTGGCGCTGAGCCTTTTGTTCGGCATCTTGATCGGCGGCGTTTCAGGGCTGTTTGGTGGTGTGGTCGACAACATCATCCAGCGCTTAATCGAGTTCATCCAGTCGGTGCCAGCCATTCCCCTTTGGATCGGGCTGGCGGCGGCCATTCCTTCTTCGGTGCCGCCGCTGCAGGTATATTTCCTGATCACTATCATTCTATCGGTGCTAGGCTGGACGAGTCTGGCGCGTGTGGTGCGGGGAAGATTCCTTGCCATGCGCGACGAGGATTTCGTCAAGGCCGCGCGCCTCGATGGCTGTGGTCCGGTGCGGATCATCTTCCGGCATATGCTCCCCAGTTTCTTGAGCCACATCATTGCGACGGTTTCGCTCGCCATTCCCGGCATGATCCTCGCGGAAACGGCGCTGAGCTATCTCGGCATTGGCCTGCGCACGCCAATCGTGAGCTGGGGCGTGTTGCTGCAGGAGGCGCAGAATGTGCGCACCATCGCTTCGGCGCCCTGGCTGCTGCTGCCGGGCGGCGCCGTGGTGATTGCGGTGCTGGCGCTCAACTTCCTCGGCGACGGCCTGCGCGACGCTGCCGACCCTTACTCGGATTGAGGGCGCCCATGAACAATCTGGTTGAAATCCGCGATCTCAGGATCAGCTTCTCTGACTCGGTCGAGGTGGTGCAAGGGCTCGATCTCGATATCCCGGCGGGTAAGACGCTGTGCCTTGTGGGGGAATCGGGTTGCGGGAAATCCGTAACCGCCAAGTCCATCCTGCAGGTGATCGACCATCCGGGCCGGGTGACTGGTGGTTCCATTCTCCTGCGCCAGCCGGACGGCAGCACGCTCGATATCGCCAAGACCAAGCCATCGAGCCCCCTTATGCGGCATGTGCGAGGCGCCGATATCGCCATGATCCACCAGGAGCCGATGAGCTTCCTGTCCCCGCTTTATACGATCGGCAACCAGATCAGCGAGGCGTTGACGCTGCATCGAAAGGTTGGGAAGGCCGAGGCGCGGCGGATCGGCATCGACATGCTCCGACAGGTGGGCATGCCCGAGCCCGAGCGGCGCTATGACAGCTATACTTTCCAGCTTTCAGGCGGGCAGCGGCAGCGGGCGATGATCGCCATGGCGCTGATCAACAAGCCGCGGCTGCTGATCGCCGACGAGCCAACCACGGCGCTGGATGTAACGACACAGGCCAATATCCTTGATCTCCTCGCGCGGTTGCAGCGCGATACGGGGATGAGCGTCCTGTTTATAACCCATGATCTGGGTGTCGTGGCCGAGATCGCCGACGACGTGACGGTGATGTATCTGGGCCGCATTGTCGAGCGGGGGCCCGTCGCGGAGGTGCTGGAGAACCCCAAGCATCCCTATACACGGGGGCTGCTGGCGTCGATGCCGCGGCTTAACGGGAATTTCATGGCGCCGCTCAAAGCCATTCGTGGCATGGTGCCGCCGCCGGCATTGCGGCCGTCGGGGTGTCCGTTTCATCCGCGCTGCGATTGGGCGCGGCTCGATATCTGCGCGCATGTTGCGGTGGGGGAGATCAAGCTTGGCAATGACCACACGTTGGCATGCCATGCCTATGGGCCGCTGACCGATAAGTTTGATCGCGCGGACCGGCCTGCGGCGGTGGTGGCCGATGTCGCGCAGCGGCTGGTGGGGCAGAAGCCGCTGCTTAGCATGCGCAATCTGCATAAGCATTTCTCCATTCGCAGCGGATTTTTCCAGCGCCAGACAGGTATTGTGCGGGCGGTGGACGATGTTTCGCTCGACATTTTCCCCGGCGAAACACTGGGGCTGGTGGGGGAAAGCGGCTGCGGGAAATCAACCCTAGGGCAGACCATTGTGGGCCTGCACCAGGCCGATAGCGGCGCGATCAGCTTTGCCGATCCAGGGCAGGAGCCCATTGATGTGCGTGCCGCCCGTGGGGCGGATGCCCGGCGCTTGCGCACCGATATCCGCATGGTGTTCCAGGACCCGACGAGTTCCCTTAATCCGCGCATGCGGGTGCGCGATATCATCGGGGAAGTGCTGCAGGTCAGTGGCCGGCATTCGGCCGGGGAGATCGAAAGCAAGGTGCAGTTGCTGCTCCAGCGCGTGGGCTTGAGTCCCGATTACGCCGGGCGCTATCCACATGCGTTTTCGGGCGGGCAGCGGCAGCGCATCGCCATCGCCCGGGCGCTGGCGTCCGATCCGCGGTTGGTAATTGCCGATGAGGCCGTGTCGGCGCTGGATGTGTCGGTGCAAACGCAGATCATCAACATGATGAAAGATCTGCAGGCGGAGATGGGGCTGACGTACCTGTTTGTCAGCCACGATCTGGGGGTAATCGCCAACATCAGCGACCGGGTGGCAGTGATGTATGCCGGGCGGATCGTGGAACTGGGCACGACCGACGCGATTTTCCGCAATCCGCGCCATCCCTATACCGAGGCGCTGCTGGATGCCATTCCGGGCAGGGGCCTGGGCAAGCGACCGGGCCGTATTCGCCTCAGGGGTAATGTGCCCGATGCGACAAAAGCGATCGGCGGCTGCGCCTTTGCAGAGCGCTGTCCCTATGCCGTTAACGCCTGCACCAAGGTGCGGCCGGAACTCGGAGGACCCAAGTGGCACCTCGATGCCTGTATCCGCTCGGAGGAGTTGCACCTGCGCCCGGTGGTGCCGGAACAGGCTTTGGCGATGGCGTGATTGCCCGTTCTGGACGGCGAGGACATCGCCGTTTGGAAGCATAGGGAAGAACGGGTGCCGCGTTAAAGCCCGCCGGGGCTCAGGCCGAGAGTGCCTCCGCTTGGCGCTTGAGCGGAGCCCAATCCTTGCGCCATTCCAGCCCTTCCTCCACCACCACGGCGATGGTTTCGAGGCCACAAATTTGGCAGACCTCGACGGCGCGGGCGATGGCCAGGGGAACGGGGCGAGGGAAATCGGCGATTACATAGTCTTCCGCACGCGGGCAATTGCTGCACGCAACATCTGCCACGACGCGGCCCATGGCGTGCCATGCATGCACGACAACGGCTTGGGACGGAATTTGATCTGGTCTACATTGAATGAACTCAGGCATGGCCGCAACATCCTGTTGTTTGACGTCGTGGCAAGACATGTGGAGACTTGTTGGTTCCACTAAAGTGATCAAAGGCTGATCACATCCTTGCAAAAGCCGCTTTAGTTTGCGCTTTACTTGGCCGACTTGCGAAGACGCTCCTGACCTGCCGCTGTCAGGTGCGAACCGCCTTCCCTTTGCTCCAGTAGAGCCAGGGACAAGAGCTTGGCGAAGTGATGCGGATCGATCTCGAGCGGCTGATCGGGCGCGTCGAACAGCCTAAGGGTGTTGAGTTCATCGGCGGTCAGGTCGTTTTCTTGCACCAGGTGCTTTCCCCAAGCTCGGTCCGGCTTTCGGCGCATGCTGCTTTGCCTGCGCCTCCCTTTGAACCCCGATGGAAGTGCTTGCGTTCCCCCGTTGTGGCTTGAGGGCCGGAGCATGGGTGAAACTAGCGATAAGGATGCGCAGGAGCCGGTTGGCGCCACTGCGAGCTTTCCTTACGACCGGATGACCGTTCAGCATTTCCGCGACCATTTCCCCCGCGCGCGATGGAGTGACGAGCGAAAAGCGTGGTTCATTCCGGGCAAGACGGCAGGCCAGCGGTTCCAGCGCTGGCTTGAGCGGGAGAATGAGGCCATCTCGGTTCATGCCGATGCGCGGGGGAAAGACGCCTATCGGTTCGACCCCATCCATTCTCCTTATCTGCAGGTTCGGCCCGAGGGGCTGGTGGTAACGACGCCCTATTCCCGCACGGTGATTGCCCTTTTGCGTGAAGTCCCCTTTGCTACCTGGGAGCCCGGCCGCAAGGGGTGGATTGTGCCGTTCCGGTCCTATGAGGAATTGCGGAAACGCTGGGCGGGCATCGAGGAAGCCGCGCGGCGCAATGAGCCCGAGCAAAGAAAGGCGCGGGCGGCGGAAAGGCGGGAGAAGCCCGATCCAGCGGCGCGGCTGCGATCAGCGGAACGACGCCGGCGCAGGCACCCGCTCCTTGAGGATGATCTTCCCCCGCTCGAGCGGCCGGTGATGAGCCGACACCATGGGGTCGTGGTGTTTGATCGGTGCGATGGGGAGCTGGTCGAGCCGGAATTGCTGGGGAGCGCTTATCCCGATCTCCCACAAGGCCATGATTATGTCTGGGGTTACTGGCGGCCGGCGACGCTGGAGGAGCTGATCCGCACTTGGCCGGCGAAAACCGCGCCTCCTGAAAACGCACTTTGGTGGCAGCCGAGCATCGAGGAGCTGCGGATTGCACGGAAGGCTGCAAAAGGGCGGGAGGCGAGGATCGCTGGGAAAGCGGGCGGACCTTAGTCTGGTTCCGCCTCGTCCGTGATGGCCATGAGGTGGATGTCGATAGCTTGGTTGTCGATCAGGGCCGCCATTTTCCGCGTGCCCTCAAGAACGAAGCCATGCTTGCCGTACAAGGCCATGGCCCCTTCGTTGGTGGCGAAAACCTCGAGTTCAACGCGACGAAAGCCGGCGGTTCGGCCAGCCTGGAGCGTGGTCGCAAGCAAGCGGGCGCCGATGCCTTGCCCGCGATACTCCGGAACGACGCCCATGCCGAGCGTGCCGCAATGGCGAAAGAATGTTTTGCCTTGTTGGCAGATATCGCACCAGCCTACGACCCTGGAGCCATCCAGAGCTACGAATTGCGGATTGTTGTTCTTGATGTTGCCCGCCACAAAGCTTGCGGCGCCTTCATAGGGCGGTGCCTGATCCGTTGAAAGGAAACGTCGCTCGCGCGCCACAATGTCGAGAGCCTGATAGAAGCCCTCGAAGTATTGCATCTCGATGGGCTTGATCTCTACAGCCATGGGGCGCTCTTTGCTGGATGGTACGTTGCAGATAGGTTGACCCAAAAGGATCGCCCATGGAGGTGCGCGTTGCCCGGGCGGACGATGTTGACGCAGTGGTCGAGGTCCTGCGGAGATCTATCACTGAACTCCGCGAAGCCGACCACCACAATGATGAGCAAGTGCTTGCCGGCTGGCTGGCAAACAAAACGCCTGCAATGGTGCGGCATTGGATCTCACGAACAGGCCAGCAGGTTGTGGTTGCCATTGTTGCGGGGCAGATCGCGGGCGTGGGCGCCGCGAGCAAGGAGGGGACTGTTCTTTTGAACTACGTTTCCCCTGACCACAGAGGGAAAGGGATTAGTACCGCGGTTTTGCTGAGGTTGGAGGATTACATGATCAGCCAAGGCGTCGGGGAGAGCTGCCTCCAGAGCACGATCACCGCGCAGGCATTCTATCGCAAGCGCGGCTACAGGGGCGACATCTCGGCGCAGGAAAGCGGAACGGAGCGGGCAATGCGCAAACCGCTCAGGCAATGAACCAAAGGCGAAATGGCTGTGCCCTGGGTCAGGAGGTTGAAATAATCCGCATCGTTGTTGATCCATTTCCCTCGGAAGAGGCGCTGGGTGACTTGTGGCTCAGCGCCTGGGGCAGCGCTGGGCCGGCAAGTTTTGCGCCTGTTCTCAGCCGAAGCCTTGCCCATGTGGGCGCTTACGACCTGGATCGGCTGGTAGGATCTGTGAACGTCGCCTGGGACGGCGGCATTCACGCCTTTATTCTCGATACCAGCGTACATGCCGATTACCAGCGGCAGGGCATTGCGACGCGAATGGTTCGGGAAGCCGAAGGGGTCGCGCGCCAACGTGGGGCCAAATGGCTCCATGTGGATTTCGAGCCGCAGCTTGCAGCATTCTACGAACGGTGCGGCTTCAGGCCGACGGCCGCGGGGCTGATTGTGCTTTAGCGCCAGCCCAGGGCAGGGGCAACGTGGGTGAGGATGGCTTCGATCACATGGGCATTGTAGCGGACGCCCAACTGATTGGGGACGGTGAGCAGCAGGGTGTCGGCTTCGGCAATCGCCTCGTCCGTGCGCAGGAGTTCGATCAGCTGGTCGGGTTCCCCGGTATAGCCGCGGCCGAAAATGGCGCGGGTGTTTTCGTCGATAAAGCCGATCTGGTCCTGCTCGTTGCGGCCACTGCCGAAATAGGCGCGGTCCTCGTCGCTGACGAGGGCGAAAATGCTGCGGCTGACAGAAACACGCGGTTCGCGCGTGTGGCCGGCTTCTTTCCAGGCTTCTCGATAGGCGCGGATCTGCTTGGCCTGCTGGATGTGGAAGGGTTCGCCGGTTTCATCGTTTTTCAGCGTGGAGCTTTGCAAATTCATGCCAAGCCGGGCCGCCCAACGGGCCGTGTCGTCTGAGCTGGCGCCCCACCAGATCCGATCGATTAATCCTTCGCTATGCGGCTCTAGGCGAAGCAGTCCCGGCGGGTTGGGGAACATGGGGCGCGGATTGGGCTCGGCAAAGCCCTGGCCCTTGATCACCTGGAGAAAGACTTCGGCATGCTGACGCGCCATGTCGGCATCGGTGCCACCCTCTGGCGGCGCGTAGCCGAAATAGCGCCAGCCATCGATCACCTGTTCTGGGGAGCCACGGCTGATGCCCAGTTGCAGCCGCCCGCCGGCGATGAGGTCGGCGGCGCCGGCGTCCTCGGCCATGTACATGGGATTTTCGTAGCGCATGTCGATCACGGCGGTGCCGAGCTCAATGCGCTTGGTCTTGGCGCCGGCCGCCGCCAGCAGCGGAAAGGGCGAGGCATATTGCCGGGCGAAATGATGCACCCGGAAATAGGCGCCATCGGCGCCAAGCTCCTCGGCCGCGACGGCGAGATCGATGGCCTGGAGCAGGGCGTCGGCGGCAGTGCGCGTCTGCGAATGGGGAGAGGGATTCCAGTGTCCGAACGATAAAAATCCGATTTTCTTCATGGCTCGCCTCTCCTGCATGCCCGGCTGTTTAGTGCGTCTCCCGCGGGAAACACCCGTGGCAGCCAGGCCGTTGCTTCTGGCTGCCAAGACGTTCTGGCTATTCCGCTGCTATGCTCGGGGCAAGCAGGGATGCGAGTTTTTCGCCATGCTGGGCTGCCGCGTCATGGGCGTTATCCAAATTTTGCGAAGCGAGTTCCCGTAGGCCGGCCATGGCCGGAGTGACGTCGGCAAGGGTCAGCTCGGTTTCGATCAGTTCGACGTCGAGCGCAAGAACATCGCGCAGGATGCGCAGCAGCCAGCCTGTGGCATGATCCCAGCCGTGGCGCGGTGTGCCGGCGCCATACCCGCCGCCGCGGGCCACAACCAGGTAAGCGGGACGGCCGGCGAGAAGCTTGGGGGCGCCTGGCGCAAAACGCGGATCAGTGAACAGGATGTCAGCCCAGGTCTTGACGTGCTGGGAGACGCCGTAATTGTAGAGGGGAACCGCAAAGATGAAGGCCTGGGCACCGATCAGTTCATCAGCGAGCTCGGCGGCCAGCAATTGGGCGTGCTTTTGTTCATTGGAGCGCTGATCCTCCGGCACAAAGCCGGAAAGGGCGCTTGCGGCCCAGGCGGTGGCGGGCAGGGGCGACAGGCCCACATCACGGCGGATGATGGTGTTGTTGTCGAGCCTGCTCTCGAGAGCCTTTTGCAGAGTGTCGGCAACCGCGCGGGTGACGGAGCCTTGCTGGCGAATGCTGGCGTCGAGGCGGAAGATCGTTTTCATGTTCATTGGCCCTGCAGGTACAAACGGTAAGCTGGTCACTATTGGTGACTGTTTCCTGCCTAGATGCTGCCGGGCTTTCTCCACAAGACGGCACTTTTTCCCGCCCCGCGCACGTTTGGTAAACCGCGGTTACCTCAGGGAAACCGGGCATTCAGCGCGCGCGTATGTTCTCGTGCGACCGGATCGCAGGCGGTGCTGAACCAAATGGGGATAATCACGTTGCCATCCGGGGATGGCTGGCGCCACTTCGGAACGGGCATGGACGAATGGGAGTCGTTCGGGCATGTGCGTGCATCAGTCTGGTTCGCGAGCTTCCTCATTTTCCGCGACAATGTTTCGGGTTGCGCTTCGCCGGTTCTCCCGCAACAAGCGTTGGAAATCCTTAAACCATCAAAAAGGTGCCCGCCCCGATAATGCCGTCGTCTTCTTTGCTGATCGCACTTGTGCTCCTGCCCTTCATGGCCGCCCTTCTGGCGGCGGTGATGCCAAGGAATGCGCAGAGCGTGGAAGCATGGTTGGCGGGTGCCGTCGCAGCGCTGGGGTTTGCGGCCATGGTCTGGCTTTATCCGCAAATCACCAACGGCAATGTGCTGCGCTACGAGATTGAATGGGTGCCGGCGCTGGGCCTCAACCTCGTGCTGCGGCTGGACGGATTTTCATGGCTGTTCGGCATTCTGGTCACGGGCGTCGGCTTTCTGGTCGTGCTTTATGCCCGCTATTACATGTCTCCCGCCGATCCGGTGCCGCGCTTCTTCGCGTTTTTCCTCGCCTTCATGGGCTCCATGCTCGGCTTGGTGCTGTCGGGCAATATTATTCAGATGGTGTTGTTCTGGGAGCTGACTTCGATCAGCTCGTTTTTGCTGATCGGCTACTGGTTCCATCTGGGGCAGGCGCGCGACGGGGCGCGCATGGCACTGACCGTTACGGGCCTGGGCGGATTATGCCTGCTCGGCGGCATGCTGATCATCGGGCATATCGTTGGCAGCTATGACCTTGATGCGGTGCTCCAGTCGGGCGATGCCATTCGCAATCATAGCCTCTACCTGCCCGCGCTCCTTCTGGTGCTGATGGGGGCGCTGACCAAATCGGCGCAGTTTCCGTTCCACTTCTGGCTGCCCCATGCCATGGCGGCCCCGACGCCAGTTTCGGCGTATCTCCATTCCGCGACCATGGTGAAGGCGGGGGTGTTTCTCCTCGTGCGGCTTTGGCCTGTTATGGCGGGAACCGACGAATGGTTCTGGATCGTCACCTTCGCAGGGCTTGCCACGCTGATCTTCGCGGGCTTTGCCGCCATTTTCCAGACAGACCTCAAAGGGCTTCTGGCCTATTCCACTATCAGCCATCTGGGGCTCATCACGGCGCTTCTGGGCATGTCGAGCCCGTTGGCGTGCGTTGCCGCTATCTTCCATATCGCCAACCACGCCACCTTCAAGGCATCGCTGTTCATGGCTGCGGGGATCATCGACCATGAAACGGGCACGCGCGACATCAGACGCTTAAGCGGGCTGTTCCGCTTCATCCCGTTCACCGCAACCCTGGCCATGGTTGCGAGCGCGGCCATGGCCGGGGTGCCGCTGCTCAACGGTTTTCTATCCAAGGAAATGTTTTTCGCCGAAACGGCGCAGCGCGATGCCAATCCTTTCGTGAACGTCGCCCTGCCGCTGGGCGCTACGATCGGCAGCCTGTTTGCGGTGACCTATTCGCTGCGCTTCGTGCATGGGGTATTTTTTGGGCCCGCGCCGCAGGGGCTCGACAAGGTGCCTCATGAGCCGCCGGCCCTGATGCGGCGACCCATCGAAATCCTCGTGCTGCTATGCCTCGTGGTGGGGATGGTGCCGGGTATTACCATCGGGCCCTATTTGGCCAGCGCCGTGGTATCGGTGACCGGCCCGGAAACCCCCTATTATAGCCTATCGGTATGGCATGGCTTCAACTGGGCCATCGTGATGAGCGCCGTGGCGCTGGTGGGAGGGGCTCTGCTGTATTGGGCGCTCCATGCCTATCTGCAAAAAGGCATAGAGGGGCCGCCGCTGCTCCGCCGGCTCAAGGGCAAGCGCATCTTCGAGCGCATCATGCTGACGCTCACCTCCAAATGGGCGCGGCGGCTGGAAGGTTTTTTCGGCACGCGGCGTTTGCAGCCGCAGATGTTCTTGCTGTTTCTGGCTGCGACGGCAGCAGCGGGCGCCGTGCTCGCCGGCCGGCTGGGGCGCATTGATCTTGCCCTCCAGGGGTTCGACCCAGTGTTTGCGCTGCTTTGGCTGATCGGCATCATCTGCGCCGTGATGGCGGCTCAACAGGCCAAGTTCCACCGGCTGGTGGCCTTGGTCTTGCTTGGCGGCACGGGGCTTGTCACCTGCATGACCTTTGTGTGGTTCTCGGCACCGGATCTGGCGATCACGCAATTGCTGGTGGAAATCGTCACCACCGTGCTGATCCTGCTTGGATTGCGCTGGCTGCCCAAGCGCGTGGAAGACATGCGCGACGAGGTGGTGCTGCGCCAGGTACGCCTGCGCCGTTATCGCGATCTGGCGCTTGCCGGTGCAGCGGGACTGGGAATGGGCCTTCTGTCCTATGCGGTGATGTTGCGGCAGCCGCTGCCGGGGATTTCGGACTTCTTTCTGGAAAATGCCTATGCGCTGGGTGGGGGCACCAATGTGGTCAATGTCATGCTGGTGGACTTCCGCGCCTTCGATACACTGGGCGAGATCACGGTCCTCGGCATCGTGGCTGTCACCGTGTTCGCCATTCTGCGGCGGTTCCGCCCGGCTGCGGAATCCATCAACAAGCCCGAGCAGCAATTGATCCAGAATGCGTTTGACGCCCGGGTGCCCGAGCGCAAGCTGGGCGACACAGTCAACGAATACCTGCTGCTGCCGGGCGTCATCATGCAATGGATGTTCCCGATAGTCATCGTTCTTGCGCTGCACCTGTTTCTGCGCGGCCATGACCAACCGGGCGGGGGCTTTGCGGCCGGGATTGTGATGTCGATCGGCTTTATTCTCCAATACATGGCGGGCGGCACGCGCTGGGTGGAGGATCGCCTGCGCATCCTGCCCGTGCGCTGGATCGGCAGCGGCTTGCTGCTCGCGCTCCTGGTGGGCGTTGTGTCGCTCGCGCTGGGCTACCCATTCATGACGACGGCGTTCCAATATGCCGATCTGCCCCTGATTGGACGGGTGCCAATGGCCAGCGCCTTGCTGTTCGACCTGGGGGTGTTTGTGCTTGTGATCGGCGCCACCGTGCTGATCCTGATCGCGCTGGCGCACCAATCCATCCGCTCGCCCAAGGCGGCGCGCCGGCCTGTGCCGCCTGTGCCCGAAGCCGAAGTGTCGGTGGATGCGCCGGTGGAGGCCCGCTGATGGAACTGGTTCTGGCGGTCAGCATCGGCGTTCTGGCCAGCTGCGGGGTTTACCTGATACTGCGGCCCCGCACTTTCCAGGTGATCATTGGCTTCTCGCTCCTGTCCTATGGAGTGAACCTTTTCATCTTTGCCATGGGGCGGCTGCGGGTCGGCGCCGCGCCGGTGGTGGGCAAGGAGGGATCCATCGATCCTTCCCTTTATACCGATCCCGTGCCGCAGGCGCTGGCGTTGACGGCGATCGTGATCGGCTTCGCCATGACGGCGCTGTTTCTGGTTGTCTTGCTCGCGGCCCGGGGCCTCACGGGAACCGACCATGTGGATGGGAGGGAGCGGCGGTGACCAGTATCCTCGACCATCTGGTTATTCTGCCCATCCTTTTGCCGATGGCAATTGGCGCCTTGCTGCTGATGTTTGACGACCGCCTGCGGGTGGCGCGGGCGCTGATAAGCCTGGGCTCGACAGTGCTGCTGGTACTGCTTGCCGTGTTGCTGGTGGGCCAGGCCAATGCACAGCCAACTGGCGTTATTGAGAGCTACGCGGTGGGCAATTGGCCGGCACCGTTCGGGATCGTGCTGGTCGCCGACCGGCTTTCGGCCATGATGGTGCTGCTGACCTCCGTCCTCGGGATCGCGACCCTGGTCTATTCGCTGGCCCGCTGGCACATGGTGGGCAGCAGCTTTCATTCGCTGTTCCAATTCCTGTTGATGGGCATCAACGGCGCTTTCCTCACCGGCGACATCTTCAACCTCTTCGTGTTTTTCGAGGTGATGCTGGCGGCGTCCTATGGGCTGGCCCTGTATGGGCAGGGCGTGGTGCGGGTCAGGGCGTCACTGCACTATATCGCGGTTAATCTGGGTGCCTCGTTCCTGTTTCTGATCGGAGCTGCGCTGATCTATGGCATAGCAGGAACGCTCAACATGGCGGACCTGGCGGGCAAGATCGCGGGGCTGGGCGAGCAAGACAGGGTTTTGGTGGAAAGCGGCGCGGCCATTATGGGCGTCGCGTTCCTGATCAAGGCCGGCATGTGGCCGCTTGGCTTCTGGCTGCCGACCTCCTATGCCGCTGCCGCTGCGCCGGTCGCCGCCATTTTTGCTGTCATGACCAAGGTCGGGGTTTATGCCGTGTTGCGCGTATCCACTCTGGCCTTTGGTGCGGAAGCGGGTGCTTCGGCTGGCTTCGGGCAGAATGTGCTCTTGCTCGGAGGCATCGCAACGCTGGCCTTTGGCTCGGTTGGCGTGCTTGCTGCCCAGAGCACGGCGCGCCTTGCGGGCTACAGCATCATTGTTTCCTCCGGCACGCTGCTGGCGACAATAGGCATGGGCAATGCCGGGGCGACCAGTGGCGCCTTGTTTTACCTTGTGGTGTCCACCATCGCGATCAGCGCCTTTTTCATGCTGGTGGAATTGCTGGACCGGGTGCGCATTGAAGGCGCCGACGTTCTGGCCATTACCATGGAGGCCTATGGTGACGACGAAGATGGCGACGAGGAAGCCGAGGTCGGCGTGGCCATTCCGGCAACGCTGGCCGTGCTCAGCATCAGTTTTGCCCTTTGCATGCTGTTGATCGCAGGCCTTCCACCCCTGGCGGGGTTTGTGGCCAAGTTCGCGATCATTTCGGCAGTGTTCAATCCGCTGGGCCTGGCTGAGGCCGCCGCAATCCCGCCCGGGGCATGGTGGCTGGCCGGATTGTTGATCTTTTCGGGCTTCGCGGCCCTCGTGGCGCTGACCCGAACCTGGATCAACATCTTCTGGGCCACCATGTCGGAGCGGCCGGCGCCAGTGCGCGTGATCGAGATTGCGCCGGTGCTCCTGCTTCTGGCGCTGACCGTCGCGGCCACGCTGATGGCGGGACCTGCGCTCGGCTATACGCAGGCGATTGTTGACCAGCTTTATGCGCCCGCCGGGCAGATCCCGCAGGTGTTGGCGACGCCCCTGGTGGTCGAGATAGAGGAGGCGATCCCATAAGCAAGCTTCTCCCCTATCCCGTGTTGTCGATCGGGCTTCTGGCGCTGTGGTTGCTGCTGCAGCAATCGCTGGGCCTTGGGCAGATTCTGCTTGGCAGCGTGATCGCGGTGTTCGCCGGCCGGGCGCTCAAGGCGCTTGATCCGCAGCGGCCGCGCGTGCGCAAGATCGGGAGCATCATTCGGCTGATCATTGTTGTTACGATCGACGTGCTGCGCTCCAATATGGCCGTGGCCCTCATCGTGCTGCGCGGGCAGCACACGGCCCATTCGGGCTTTGTGTCCATGACGCTGACGCTGCAGGATCGCACGGGCCTTGCGCTTCTTGCCTGCATCATCACGGCAACGCCGGGCAGTGCGTGGCTCGAGTATGACGCGGCGCGTGGCACGGTTTTGATCCATGTGCTCGACCTGATGGATGAGGTTGCCTGGGCCGATACGGTCAAGAACCGCTATGAACGCCTCCTGCTGGAGATTTTCCAATGAGCACGGTCATTCTTCATTGGTGTCTCCTCCTGGCGCATCTGCTGACGGGTCTTGCAATGCTTGCGGCCACCTATCGCATGGTGCGCGGGCCCCGGGCGCAGGATCGAATCCTGGCGCTCGACGCCTTTTATGTCGCCGCCATGCTGATGCTGGTGCTGTTCGGCATTCGCGTGGGCTCCAACATCTATTTCGAGGTGGCGCTGCTGATCGGGGTGCTGAGCTTTGTCGGCACGGTGGCGCTTGCCAAGTTCCTGATGCGCGGGGAGGTGATCGAATGAGCGAGGTGCCTATCTGGGTTGCTGTCGTGGTGGGTGCCTTATCGGTTCTGGGCGGGCTGTTCACGTTCCTGGGGTGCGTAGGCATGGCGCGCTTCACCAGCTTCTATGCCCGGGTGCATGCGCCGACACTGGGCACCAGCATGGGCTGCCTCGCCATATCGCTGGCGTCCATTATCTACTTCACCGTGTCGGGACAGCGCCCGGCCGTGCACGAAGTGCTGATCTTGATGTTTGTGTCGGTGACGACGCCGGTGACGCTGATGCTGCTGGCACGCGCCGCGCTTTACCGAGATCGTTCGGAGCACAATGGCGATGTTCCCGACCAGGCGGGGCAGGATGTGGTTGTCGAAGGCCCACCGGAGCCGGCGCTCGATCGTCCCGCTTCCTGAAGGGATAGCCAATTTGCCGAAGCCGCCCATTGCGAACACGCTTGGCGATTGCCGGAAAATCTCAAGAAGTAAGAGGCTCCGGGGCCTCGTCAACATCCCGGCGCTCAGCCGGAATGAACTATTTCAAGCTGCGCGCAGGGTCTCGAAGGGCAGCTGAGGCTCGCGAGTACGTTGCTGTTGCTGGCGCAGATGGTAACGCACTACGGCCGGGCTGACTTCCAGGAGGTCGGCAATCTCGCCTGTTGTGAGGCCCTGCCGCTCGCCTTCAAGCACCAGGGCGCGGCCCGCTTGCGTCAGGTGACCGCCTTCGGTCTTGAACAGCCGACGGGCCTTGGCAAGCTGGTCGGCAAGCGCCAGAACCTCTGTTGCGTGCCGTCGAAAATTGTCTTCAGTGAACATCGAAATCTCCGTTTTCCCTAGTGTTTATATAGGAAGTCGGACCCTTTTTTTTAGATGCTCAGGCCGGGAAATCCGCGGATTCCGGCGCTTTTTGCTGCCGATGGAGATGCTCCTCAACGGCCAGTTCGGCCATGGCGAGGGCAGCATCGCGCGTCTTTGCAGCGGCCACGAAAAGCTTGTTGTGGCAGAAGCTGGCGCCGTGAACGCCGGTGACCCGTTCAAGATCGCCATTGGTGAGCCCCGCCCACCTTGCCGGCAAATCGGCGCGGGTTTCGAAACCTTCATCGGCTCGCCGGATCGTGGTCAAGCACCAGTCGTTTTCGCGCGGATGCACTACGAAGAGTAGATGGTCCGCGCCGGCCTTGACGACAGCCGGACGGAACGGCATGCCAAAGGGCAGCTCGAGGATGCGGCTATCGCCGGTAAGTTCAATCGCTTGAAGCACAAGGCTTTCCGCGCGCAGCTTTGCGGCGTAGCGGCCTATGGCGGCTTCAACAAAGGTGCGGGCGATCGCCAGGGCGCCCGTGAAAGCACGGCTTTCCGCGTCCGGTGACTTGTCGTCAAAGACGGGCTTGAGCGTTTCGAGCAGGCTGGGGAGCGTCAGATCGGCGAGGGGACCGCTCGGGCTCAGCACGCCATTATCGGTCAGATCGATCGGCAGCACGAAATCGGTGTCGAAGGCGGCATGGACAGTCTCCAGATGCTGCTCGGGAATATTGGAGAGTTGGAGATAGTCTCGGCCAAAATGCCGCCAAATCAAGCCAAAGGAACTAAAAGGCCGCCCGTCGGGGCGTAACGGGGCGCCGCGCTGATGGTGATCGAAGATCCCATGCTCGGCATCATAGGCGCCGCCTACATCATATATGAGGCGGTCTTTGCCTGGGGTGATCCATTCGGGCGACCGGCTGCGCATGATCTGCGCCTCAGGATAGATCCGCTGCAGAATAGCAGTGGAGAGCAGTTCATCGGCGTGAAAGCCACCAGAATGGGTGACGAGATAGTCTATGGGCATAAAGAACTGCTCGGTGGGAAGTGGTGATAGCGCAACTACACCATCGCGCCGTCGAGGTCACGGTGGCAGCATAAAGCTTTTCAGCTATGGGCGTCCGGCACCTTAGTGTGGGCGGTGAGCGTCGAGATGAAGAGCTTGGTGCGCTCGTCACGGGGGGCCCCGAACACCTGCCGTGCCGGCCCAGCCTCCACGATCTCGCCCCCATCGAGAAACACCACATTGCTGGCAATGCTCGCGGCGAGGCGCAGATCATGGGTGGCCATCAGCATGGTCGTGCCATCCCGCGCTAGTTGAGCCAGAACCTCCACCACTTCAGCGGCCAGCTGTGGGTCCAAGGCGGAGGTCGGTTCATCGCACAGGAGCACCTTGGGCGAGGGGGCGAGGGCGCGGGCAATGGCGACGCGCTGCTGCTGCCCCCCCGACAGATTGGCTGGCCATGCCTCGGCCTTGTCTGTCATGCCGACCTTTTCGAGAAGTTCCAAGGCCCTTTGCCGCGCCTTGTCGCGCGGCCATTTCAGCACCGTAGTCAGCCCTTCCATCACATTGCCCAGGGCTGTCAGATGGGGAAAAAGCTGGAAGTTCTGGAATACCATGCCCGTCTTGCGCCGCAGCCGCAGAACGGCATCGCGGCTGGGGCGTTTGGCAGGCGCGAAATCGATGATCTCGTCGTCGATCGCGACGCGGCCCGATTGCGGCATTTCCAGAAGGTTCACGCAGCGAAGCAAAGTGCTCTTGCCGCTGCCCGAAGGGCCGATCAGGGCGGTAACACCCCGTTCGGGCACCTCGATACTGGTGCCCTTGAGCACGTGCAGATCGCCAAAGCTTTTGTGAATGTCGGTGAGGGCGATCATGATGCGGCCTCAATAAAACCGCCGTAACGCGAGAAGCGCTTTTCGACGCGGGCCTGCAGGCTCGAAAGAACTGAGCTCACCACGAGGTAGATCAGAGCCACCTCCACGTAAAGGATCAGCGGCTCATAGGTGGTCGCGACAATCCGCTGGCCGGCGCGAAACAGCTCGGGCACGGTGATGGCGGCCGCCAGGGAAGTGTCCTTCACAAGGGAGATGAATGTGTTGGACAGGGGCGGAACAGCGATGCGGGTGGCTTGCGGCAGGATGGTGCGACGCATGGCCTGCGGCCAGGTCATGCCAATGGAATAGGCGGCTTCCCACTGCCCCTTGGGCACGGAGAGCAGCACAGCCCGAATGATTTCGGAGGTATAGGCGCCCACATTGAGCGTGAACCCGATCAGGGCGGCGGGAAAAGCGTCAAGCACGATCCCGACGCTGGGTAGGCCATAAAAGATCAAAAAGAGCTGCACCAGAAGCGGCGTGCCCCGGATGATCCAGACATAGAAGCGCACAATGGCGGCAAGAGGCTTTGGTGCGAACAGCCGTGTGACGGCGGCGAGGAAACCCACGCACAGGCCCAGCACGAAGGACAGGAGCGTCAGCGGAATGGTAAAGAGCACGCAAGCCATCAGCAGCGACGGCAGGGACTCTATCATCAGGGAGAGCCAATGGGGCATAGGCGGATTCCGTCAGCTCACGAAAAAGGACCGGCTGCTGGCATGCAGCCGATCCTTAACGATAGCGGGCCTGCAGGATTATTGCGAGACGTCCTCGCCGAAGTATTTCTGGGAGATCTCGCTATAGGTGCCGTCCTCGCGGATGCTTGCAAGGGCATCATTGATGGCCTGGAGCAATTCGGGCTTACCCTTGGCCAGGAGGACGCCGGAGAAGTCGGCATCGGCTTCGGTAGCCGCGATCTTCACCTTGGCGTCGGGCTGCTGCTTCTTGAAGTCGAAGAACGAGAGGCTGTCGTTGATGGTCGCGTCGGCGCGGCCCTGCAAAACTAGGGCGATTGACTGGTCGAAGCCTTCAGTCGGGACAATCTCGGCGCCATATTGCTGTGCCAGCTTGCCGTAATTGCTGGTGAGGGTCTGGGCGGCTCTTTTGCCGGAGAGTGCCTCGAAGCTGGTGATGTCGGTGTTGTCCTCATGCACAACGAGGGCGGCCTTTGAGGCGATATAGGGCTCGGAGAAGTCGTACTTGGCCTGGCGCTCTTCGTTGATGCCGACCTGGTTGATCACCACGTCATAGCGGTTAGCATCGATACCAGCGATCAGGCCATCCCAGGGGCCTTCCACGAACTGCGCTTCGACCCCGATGCGCTCGGCGATCTCGCGGCCGATCTCAACGTCGAAGCCGACCAGCTCGCCGCTGGCATCGTGGAAGGTAAAGGGCGGATAGGTGCCTTCGGTGCCGATGCGCAGGACGCCGGCTTCCTTGATCTCGTCGAGGGCCGATTGGGCCATGACTGGGGCGGCCAGGGTCAAGGCCACAAGAGCGGGCAGCAATCGCAAGAGCTTCATTGATCTCTCCTTGTTTTATCGGCCTTCCGAGCCGCGTGTAGGCTGGAAAATGCTCCGCGGGCAGGTTTGTTTCAACTGGGTGGACGGATGTTTTACCGGAGCTGCTCCGCGGGGATGCTTATGCCCGAAGGTGGCGCGCGGCGAGTTGAAGTTTGCCCGATTTCACACAGGGGCAAGCGCGGGCCGGATGCGCCTTGTTGCCCTCGCTCCATCGGACTCTTTCATTTCCTGCTTGGAGCCGGTACTTAGGGGATTCTGCAGGCACGAATTCCTGCTGTGCAAGGCCCGTGTCAGAGTCGGAAGAGATTGGCGATCTTTGAGTCCATAAAGACGGCGCTGGCCGACATGCCGCGTCCGCTCAAGCGTGTCGTGCTGATTTGCTTTGACGTTGCGGTGCTGGTGCTGGCCGTATGGTGCAGCTATGCCCTCAGATATGGTGGCTTCTTCGTGCCGCGACCGCAGCAATGGCTGGTGATTGCGGCCGCACCGGTGGTGGCCATTCCCATCTTCATTCGCATGGGGCTCTACCGGGCCGTGATCCGTTACCTGCCCGAGCGCGCGATCTGGACCATGCTGCAGGCCATGACCTTTGCGGCCTTTGTCTGGGTATTCTTCGTGTTTTTGGCCGAAATGGCCGGCAATGGCATCGTGCCGCGTTCGGTGCCTTTCTTTTACTGGCTGATCGGGGGGCTCCTGATCGTCGGCAGCCGCTTTGCCGCCAAGCACTTCATCTGGGCGCCGGCCGAAGAGCAATTGCGGCGCGGGCAGATCGTCATCTACGGAGCGGGTGAAGCGGGGTCGCAACTGGCCATGGCGCTGCGGTCGCAAGGGCGCCGGCTGATCGTGGGCTTCATCGATGATGATCGGAGCCTGCACGGTCGGGACATTGCGGGGCAGCGGGTTTATCCGCCTTCCGAACTGCCGAACCTCATCACCAATTACGGGGTGGAGGAGGTTATTCTCTCCATGCCGTCGGTGTCGCTGGAAAAGCGGCAGCAGATCGTTACCAGCCTGACCCAGCACCCGATCAAGATCCGGACGCTGCCCCATATCGCCGACCTGCTGACGGGCAAGTACCTCGTCAACCAGATCCAGGAAATCGACATCGACGAATTGCTGGGCCGCTCCTCGGTGCCGGCGGAATCCGAGCTCTTGGACCACATGATCCGGGATCGCGCGATCCTCGTGACCGGCGCCGGGGGCTCGATCGGTTCGGAATTGTGCCGGCTGATCACGCTGTGGTCGCCCAAGGTCCTGGTGCTACTCGAACAGAACGAATTCGCGCTCTATAACATTCATCGCGTGCTGGTGGAAAAGGCCGGGTTTCCGGTGATCCCTGTGTTGGGCTCGATTGCGGACGGGCCATTGCTGTCGCGGGTGCTGGAGCAGAATGGCGTCGAGGTCTTGTTTCATGCCGCGGCGCACAAGCATGTGCCCATGGTTGAAGCCAATGCGCTTGAAGGCATTCGCAACAATGTCTTCGGCTCGCTCGCCGTTACCCGGGCGGCCTTTGAGGCCGGCGTGCGCGATTTCGTGCTGATTTCCTCGGACAAGGCGGTACGCCCGACCAATGTCATGGGCGCGACCAAACGCTGGGCCGAGCTGATCATGCGGCATTATGCCGGCAAGGCCCAGGCCACCGGAAGCGGGCAAAAATTCTCAGCTGTGCGGTTCGGCAATGTGCTGGGGTCCAATGGGTCCGTCGTGCCCTTGTTTGAAGAACAGATCGCCAAGGGCGGTCCGGTGACCCTGACCCATCCGGACATGACGCGTTATTTCATGTCGATCCACGAGGCCGCCGAGCTGATCGTTCAGGCCGGTGCGCTGGCCGAAGGGGGCGACACGTTTTTGCTGGAAATGGGGCAGCCTGTTCGGATTGCGGATCTGGCACGCAACATGATCCAGCTAGCCGGCGAAACGGTGCGGGACGCCGCCAATCCGGGGGGCAGTATCGAGATCGTCACCGTGGGCAGCCGGCCGGGCGAAAAGATGTTTGAAGAGTTGTTCTATGACGCGGCGAGCGCGCAGAAGACGCGCCATCCTAAGATTTTGCGAGCCATAGGCCGCCGGGAAATCGAAGATTTTCCGGTTGAACTTGGCAAGCTCGAGCAGGCGCTCCTTGCCCGGGACGAGCAGGCGGCGCGCAAAATCCTGTTCGACTTCGTTGCGGAGTCTGCGCCCGTACTGCCTCAGCCGGAGGTTTCAGTTGCGCCTCCGGCATTGGCCCAGGCCGCGCATCCGACCAGCGGCGCATAGGCTAGGACCACCAGTGCCCAGCTGCCATTGGCTTGCGCGAGCCATGCCAAAGGAAAGGCCCAAAAGGCCGTCACGGCGCCATAAAGCAGCGTGACATTGCGGTGTCCCCAGCGGCGCGACAGTTGCTGGTAAGCGTGGCGGCGGTGGGCATGCCATGGTTTTTCCCCACGTGCCGTTCGCCGAAGGAGGGTGAGAGTGGCATCGGACACGAACACCGATGGCAGGATCAGCCAGGCCTGGTAGCCGATCTGCCCGGCTGCAATCGTAAGCAGCGCCAGCGCAAATATGATGAGCGCCAGGCTGTTGGACCCCGCATCGCCCATGAAAATGCGCGCCGGGGGCCAGTTGCGCAGCAGGAAGCCCGCCGTTGCCGCTGCGGTTGCGAGGGCCATCCAGAAAGCGGGTGCCAGCGGTGCGTCGGCGTCGCCGCTCCACCAGAGGAGGCAGGCTCCAAGGAGGATAAAAATTGCCTGGCTGCCTGCCAGACCATCAATGCCATCCATGAAGTTGAAAAGGTTCAGCCACCAGAGCCCCACGAAAAGCACGATCATCCCGAGCAGGATACCAGAAAGCGCCAGGCCGGGCATAAGGGGGAGATCGGGCAGGGGACCGAGCGCCCAAACAAGAGCGCCGAGCACCAGCGCCTGCAGGGGAAAACGCAGTGCTGCGGGCAGGTCCCGCAGGTCATCGGCAAAGCCGAGCGCGGCTATCAACGCGGTTACCGCGAGAACCGCCCAGAGCTGGGTGGCGCCGGAAAAACCTAAGCCTACCAATGCCACAAGCGCCGCTATTGCGATGGCAACGCCGCCGCCGCTGGGGGTTGGAATATGGTGGGAGGAGCGGTGATTGGGATGTTGCACCAAGCCCAGCCGCCTTGCGTTTCGCTCGATCCGGTTGGTCAGGTACCAGCCAAGCGTTCCGGCGATCAGGCACAGAAGAAGCCCCCAAGCTGCGCTCATGAATTGGCTTTCTCGCGATAGCGCCGCGCCGCATCCATGATCCCCTGGCGTAGCTGGACGGGTGGCGTCCAGCCGCATTGCGCGCGGAATTCGCTGATGTCGACGACCAGGCTTTGGGACAGTTTGTCGATCGGCTGGGCTAGGCCGAAGCGACGCAGGCTGCGCAGGGCGAAAGGCGGAATGGCAAAGAGGCGCGGGGGTTTGCCCAGGCCCAGGCTGATCAGCTGCAGGAGCTCAGGGGTGGAGAGAGTGCCCTCGTCGGCGAGGTGGAAGAGGCCGGCGGCATGTTTGCCTTGCGTGAGGCAGAGGCGGACGGCGTCGGCAAGGTTTTCTGCGGCAAGGAAGCTGCGCTGGTTGCGGATGCGGGCAAGGGGTAAGGGCAGGCCGCGTGCGCACCAGCGGAGCATTTGGCCGAAGCGGCCGCCGGCGTCAGGGCCATAGACGAGAGGTGGGCGCAGGCAGGTGACGAGCAATTCATCGGTGGCGAGCAGGCCCTGTTCGGCAGCCAGTTTGGACCGGCCATAAGGGGTGGTGGGCCGAGGAATGTCGTTTTCCTGCAGCGGTTTATCTTCGCGTTCGCCCAGGGCTGCAATGGAGCTGATGAAGATGAAATGACTGACGCCGGAAACCCTTGCGGCCTGGGCGAGGCGGAGGGTTCCTGCGGTGTTGATGTCGTAAAAGGTTGCGGCAGAGGCGGCGGTGCGGTCGAGGACGTGGGCGCGGCCGCCGGCGTGGACGACGGCGTCGCAGCCGGCCAGGGCTTGAGACCAGTCGCTGTCAGGGGCGAGGGGGATACGGTGGTTGACGTGCGGGCTGGAAAAGCCGGCCGTTCGGACGTCGTGGCCGGCGGCGCGCAGGGTGGTCACCAGGGTGCGACCGACGAAGCCGCTGGCGCCGGTGACGAGCACTTTCATCCGATTAGTTCCCGGTAGAGCGCGGCGTAGCTGTCGCCCATCCTTTTGGCAGTAAAGAGTTTTTTGTATCGATCGCGAGCGGCGAGGCCCATTTGTTCACGCCGGGGCGAATCGCTCCAGAGGGCCTGCATGGCGGCGGCTAAAGCCTTGGGATCGGCGGGTGGGATGGTCAGGCCGGTGACACCATTTTCGTTGACGTAAGAGGTGCCGGTGCCGATTTCGCAGGAGATCATGGGTTTGCCGGCGCGGGCGGCTTCGAGGAGAGCGACGCCGAAGGCTTCGGAGCGCAGGTGCGAGGGGAACACGAAAACGGTGCAAGCCTCTAGCAATGCTTGTTTTTCAGCTTCGGTGACTTCGCCGAGAACGGTGACGTTTGCCGGTGTTTCGCCGGGGTCGCCGGAGCCGGCGAGGACAACGGGTAGGCCGGAAACACGGGCGGCTTCGAGGAGGAAGGGCAGGCCCTTGTAGTAGCGCATGGCGCCCAGGAACAGGAAAAATCGGGTTGGCATTTGCGCTGTTCGCGTTAGCAGACTGTTATCGTCTACCGCTACATCAGGGCCGATTCCGATGGGAATTGTGCGCAGTTTTTCCCCGTAGCGCGCCAGAACCGGGCTGCTTTCCCGGTAGTTAGGGGAAGTTGCGACGATGGCGTCGACGGAATCGAGAAAGCGGTGCATTAGCGGGCGGTAGAGGCGGAGCAGGCCCTGCTGTTTCACCACGTCGGAATGGTAGGTGACGACCGAGGGTTTTCCATGCCGAACACCGAGGTGGACGAGGTCCATCATAGGCCAGGGGAAATGGTAGTGGACAAGATCGGCTTGCGCGGCGAGGCGGCGGAAGTCGCGGAACACCGAGGCCGACAGGCCCGTCGAGGCGACATAGGCGTCCTGCCGGGATTGGTGGGAAAGGTGCCCGTCCACGGGGATGGGCGCCGGGCTGGGCTTTGGGCTCAGTGAGAGGACGTCGGAGACGATGCCGTGTTCGGCGGTGGATTGGGCAATGGCGTGGATGACGCGTTCAACGCCGGTGAAGCTGTCCGGCAGATAGGTTTTGAAGAAATGCAGAACACGCATGGATGCGGCAAAGATCCGTGCTGTGGCCGCAAGCCCCCTTAGACAAGGGCAAAGTCGGCAAAAAACGCGACATGACCCAGCGCCGATATCGTGCCGCCGTCTTCCATCGACCAGCTATAAGCGTAGGCTTGGTCCATTGTATCGTCGAACGCTGTTAAATCAATCAAAACCAGCTCGTTGGCGCTGGCAACGATCTGCAGATCGCCGGCCTGGTGGAGAAAGGCGTCGATCACGGCGCGGGCCGCGTCGCCAAAGGTGCCATGCTGGATAGAGGCGTCTGGTGTTTCGAGCTGGGGCGCTTCGAACAGCAAATCCACGCCAGTGATGCTGGCTTGACCGGCGATCTGGAGGCCCTGCATGTCGGCGGGGTTGAAGCTGGCGAAAAGGTCGAGGCCGTTGATGTGGTAGCGCTCGAGCGAAATGGTGCTGCCGAGAACCGTGGCAATGTCACCGGCAAGGCCCGCTGGGGCGGGAATGGCGTTGCCGGGCAGGGTGACAGGTTTGGCGCCTTCGGGCGCCGGCGCAGCGATGGCCGAAACGAACAACGCGGGATGGAGCGCGGCCTGGGCAGCAGAGAGTTCCCCTTGTGCTTCGGGGAGCATGCTGGCGAGGACGATCGTCTGCGGCTCGCCTGCCGAAAGCTCGGGCGGTTCCACCGAAGTTTTGGCAGCGGCGGGAAGGGCCTCAAGGCCTTGCGGGGCGTCGCCTGCCGATTGCGCGGCAGTTTGATCTTCGTCGATCTGGGGCGTTGCGGCTTGGGCCGCTGCATCGAGCAGCGTTGCCGTCAGGAGGGATGTGCCGGCTTCCCCGTCGCTGTTGACGGGGGTGGTGCTGGCGCTCGTCAGGACCAGCGTGCTGACCACGGCCAGCAATTGCATGGCGGCGGCCTGGTTGCCGGCCGATAGGGCGCCAGCATGGTCCATGGCCTGGATCAGCCGGCTGGCCATGCGCTCTGGGGTGACACCATCGAGCAGCGGGGCAGCCTTGGCCGCAGGGAGCGGCGGGGCGTCGGGAGCGTCTGGGGCTTCGCTGGCGGTTTGCGCTGCCGCGGCCAGAATATGCTCGGGCAGGATGGCGCCGTCATCGCTCCATTCGCTGGCCTGCGCCTCGCCCGTGTCGCTGGACCACACGTAAAGGGACCAGACGAGGATGGTCAGGAGTGCGGCGGGGTGGAGGAACACCTTGGAGGCGCGGAAGGCCACGACGTTGGGGGCGGCGGCGCGGGAGGCCTGGGCGATAAAGAGGTCGACCAGTTCGGCGAAATGCTGGCCGCGCAGAGGGCGCGCCAGGGCGGGGCTGTCGAGGAGATATTGGCCATTCAGACGGCAGAAATGGATGAACACCTCGCCGTCGAGCCGGCACAGCACCATCCAGGGATCGCCCTCGTCGGTGAGGCCGCGATCCACATCCACCACGATGCCTGAGTGGGCGAGGCTCGCCACGGCGCGGTAGAGATCACTCAACTCCTGATTGGTCCAGTCGCGCGCGGGGGCGGGGGCGGCCGGTTTAGCTGCGGGCGCTTTTTCGCGCCGCTGGCTGAAGCTGAATATGGTCGCCATTGTCAGCCGGTCCTCCCTGCCGAACGCTGCCGGATCGCTTAGGCGACGTCCTGACCAAACAAGATGTCATAGCTTTGCGGGTCGTAATAACGCAGCATCGTCTTGGCGAAGATCTTCTCGTCAACTTTGAGAGCGCCGGCCCATTCGCGATAACGATTGGACGGGATCTTTCCGCGGCCGTTCTCCAGCTGCGAAATAAAGGTGTAATATTCAAGGTTGAGGATGTTGGCGAGCTCGCGCTGGGAGAGCCCTGCCTCCTCGCGCGCCTGCTTGAGCCAGGCGCCGGCATCGAGCCGCAAAGGGTTGGATGGCTCCGCGCCAGCCTTGAGTTTTGAAAGCATCGTCCACGCCCCGAATTTGCGCCGCCTGAAGCGGCTGCCCTGTTGCTTATAAGTATAGTTCGACTGCCCATACGTCAACGCAGCTATAGCGGCACAAGGCGCGATGGAGCGCTTACCCCTTGTAAAACATAGCTCTGCCGCCGGTTGTGTTGCCGATTTGCCCTGCCGTTTCTACAAGGTATGAAATTTACTGTACACCCCCTTGCCAATATAAATTGGGGCGCGTATCAAATCACCAGCGTCGGATGAATCAGTTAGACAGTCATTCTTGTGATTTGTTGGGATGAATACATGGTGATTACACCTACGACAAACTACGTATGTGAGGGTACGACTCCGATTTAGATGCGGAATACGATAAAGGTGACTTTCTTTTTCGGCAGTCGGAGGGCTGCCGCGATGGAAAGTCTCGCCTTCCGGGCAGCTGTCCGGGAGTGAGTTTTTCCAAACTCCCTCGTCTACGCCCTGGCTCTTTTCCGCTCTGCGGATCGGCTCGGGGCATAGGCAAAACCATGGGGCGCTGATTGGCGTCGGTGAGGGTATGTCAACAAAGGAATGAGACATGACGCCTGTTGAACAAATTACGTCACTCTATATCGGCTATTTCGGCCGTGCTCCCGATCCGGAAGGTCTGAACTACTGGGTGGGCCGTCTTGCTGATGGCTTCTCGCTGGCCGAAATCGCCGAGTCCTTCTCGGTGCAGGCTGAATCGCAGGCCAAGTATCCCTATTTGTCGAACCCGAACATCGCTTCGCCACAGGCCTTCATCACCCAGGTTTACCTGAACCTGTTCAACCGCGTTCCCGATGCTGAAGGCCTGGCCTACTGGACTGCCCAGCTCGAAAGCGGTGCTGACGTCGGTGATTTCATCCTCGATGTGATCTCGGGTGCCGTGACCGACCCAGACCAGACCCGCTCTGCTGGAATTCCCGGATGCGACTGAAGCTCTTGTGCTGGAAAAAGGCATCGCCCACCGAAAGCGCTTCATCCACGATCAGGATTTCTGGCCGCCGCGCCGTCGCCACCGCAAAGGCCCTTGGTCGGGCGTGAGTTGGCACGCGGCATGGGCGAGGTCGTCGCTGGTGAAGCCGGGCTGAAGCAAGGTGCCGGTTTCGCCGTGGACGATGGTTTCGCGCAGGCCGCCTTCAGCGACGCCAATCACCGGCTTGCCGGCGGCCATGGACTCGACGGGGGACATGCCGAAATCTTCCTCGCTTGGGACATAGATGGTGGCGATGGCGCGGCCGATCAGTTCGCGCAGTTGCACGTCGCTCACCCAGCCCAGAAAGGCGATGTTGGGAGCGCCTGCTGCCAAGGTTTTGAGCTTTTCGAGGTCTTCGCCGGAGGAGGCGACGACCAGCTTGCGCTCGGGCATGTTCTTGAAAGCGGCGACGATCTTGTCGACGCGCTTGAGCGGGGAAAGCCGGGCGGTCGAGAGATAGTAGTCGCCCTGCTCGATCCAGCGGAAAGCTTCGAGATCGCAGGGGGGATAAACCAGGGTCGAGCTTCTGCCGAGATAGCGGGTGATGCGCTCCTGCACCGTGCGCGAATTGGCGACGATCACGTCCATGCGCTCGACGGCGGCCTCATAGCCCACGCGGAACCGCTCGAAGGCGAGGCGGCGCGCCGGATCGCGACCGGCGCGATCGGCGAAATGGTCTCTTTGGTCGTAAAGGAAACGCGGGGGCGTGTGGCAATAAAGAATGTTGGTGCCGTCGCCACGGGCGGGGGCGGCAAAGGGAGCAGCGACGCCGCTATAGATGCGGGTGCCATAGCCTTGTGCCTGGTGTCGGGCGAGGCGGAAGCGAACGGCGAGAGTGGCCGCCCTGATGCCAGGGCGCCGCAGCGCCGTGGGCAGCGCCAAATCGGTGCAATGATCGGGGAAGGCCGAGTCCTCGTAGCTTTCGGCGGTTCGGTAGCCGAACATCACTTCGGCCCCGATAGCCTCGGCCAGGGTGAGCACCAGCCGTTCGCCGCCGCCACGGATGGCGAAGTAGTCGTGGGCGATCAGCGCCGCGGAGGATTTTGCAGCACGCGAACGTCCTGCGGTAGAGGGTGCCGCAGCTTGCTCGCGCGTGCGCGCTGAGCCGATCTTGAAGTCGGTGAATCCGGAAAAAAACATTGTGGCAGTGGGACATGCGCTTCCTCACTCCACAATTCGGGTCCTTACGTACGTAAAGGCTCGTTGATCCGCTGCCGCAAGGCGGGCTGGTTCGGCGTTGTTCTGTTTTCGGCAACAGTGAGTGGCGCAGGGAACGGTTGTTCTCCCCTGGCATCTCGATGATATCTGTTGGGCAACAGCGATGGAGATTGCCGTGTCTGATTACCTGTTCCGCGAAAAGCCCGGCCAAGCCGCCTCACCTCTATTTGTTGTGTTTCACGGCACGGGCGGGGACGAGAACCAGTTCTTTGGGCTTGCCGAACAATTGCTGCCGCAGGCCCATGTCGTAGCGCCGCGCGGCGATGTCAGCGAAGGCGGCGCCCTGCGCTTCTTCCGGCGCACCGGAGAGGGCGTCTATGATATGGCCGATCTCGCGCAGCGGACGGCCAAGATGATCGGATTTGTAGCGGGCAAGAAGAAGCCGGGACAGCAGGTGGTCGGGCTGGGCTACAGCAATGGCGCCAATATTCTGGCGTCCGTGCAGTTCTCCGCGCCCGATCTGTTTGACGCGACCATCCTGATGCATCCGCTGATCCCATTCACGCCCGAGGCTGCGGATTTTGCGGGCAAGCGGGTCCTGATCACCGCCGGGCAGCGTGATCCCATGGCATCGGCACAAACCACAGAGGCGCTGCACAATTATTTCGTGGGCAATGGCGCCGAAGCCGAACTTTTCTGGCACACCGGTGGGCATGAACTGCGCCAGGAAGAGCTTTTGGCGACGCAACGGTTTCTCCAGCCGTTTCGGTCTCTTCAGGCCTGATGGTTGACGCCAGCATGGAAGGCTGTAACACCTTCCCGTGTGATCGGCCGCGTGGGGAAATGGATGATTATTGTGCGTTATCTCGCCGTGGGAGCTGCTGTCGCGTTTTCCGCCACGCCGTCACTCGGCGCAAGTTTCGATTGCGCAAAGGCCCAAACGCCGTTTGAGCACGCTATCTGCGAAGCGCCGGAGCTGTCGCGGGCAGATGAAGTCTTGGCCAAGGCCTTTGCCACGGCGATCGGCGGGCTGACCGAAGGGTCGGTCCGGGCGATGCGCGAGGATCAGCGGAACTGGCTCGACTTTGCCCAGCGCGCCTGCACTGCGGACGCCCGGCCACTGACCCAAGGGCGCTATGACGAAGATGGCACATCCTGCCTCCTCGAGAAGTTCAATGGTCGCATCGCGGCCCTTGAACAAAGCCGGATGATTTCGGGCCATCGCTTTTTGATCAAGTCGGCGTATGGCGCCGTGCCCGACCCGGACGAGGTCGATGTTGCCGATTCATATTGGAAAGTGGCCACGCACGAGATGGTGCTGCCGCTGCTTGACGCGGATTATCCGATCGCCGAAGCGTTCAACGCCTTTGTGCTGAAAGATGCGGATGATGCGTCGGAAACGACCGGTATCAGTGTTGAAGGCGATCTGAGCGCGGTGGACGGGCGGACCGATACCGCTTCCACCATCAGCATACAGGAAGTGGCCGGCACCGGACGGATTAGCCTGATGGAGAATAGCTATTATTATCCTCACCGGGCGGCGCATGGGGGATCCATGATCACCTACCGGCATTACCTCGTCGGAGAGGAGCGGGGGCTTGAAGCAGGCGATTTGTTTAGCGGCGTCGATTGGGAGAAAACCCTTGTGGATCTCGCCTGGACGCAGCTGCAGCTCCAGCATGAGGAATGGCTGCAGGTCAATAGCGCCCAGGAGATCGCGCAGATCGTGGTTGATCCGGCGCGCTGGGATCTATCGGATGGTTACGGGCTCACCATCCAGTTCAACCAGTATGAAATTGCCGCCTACGCCTATGGTACGCCAACCATCACCATCCCCTGGAACAAGCTAGAGGCGATCACGGCGGAAAATCACACCGCCGTTCTTTACGGGTTCTAAGCCTCAGGCGTGCAGGTCTGCCCATTCAGGGTGGCGGCGAAACTGGGCGACCACATAGGAGCAAAGCGGGGTGATCTTGAAGCCGTCCTTTCGGGCGTCCTCGATCATCTTGTTGACGAGCTTGGCGGCAATTCCACGGCCTTCAAAGGCGGGCGGAACGCCAGTGTGATCAACGACAATGGTGTTGTTGTCGGCCTTGCGAAAGGTCATTTCCGCCTCGGCATCTGGCGAGAGCTTGATGAAATAGCGCCCACGATCAGTGCTGTCTTCGCGTTCAACCAGCAGTTCATTGTCGTTCATGGCTCAAGCTCCCTTGGTGTTGGCCAATATGGGGGAGCCTAATGGTTGGCGCCAGTGGGCAGTTCCGCTGGGATTGTGTGGGCAAGAGTGAGCGGCCGTTGACTCGTGGGGCTGGCGGGCTGAGGGTCAATTGCCTTTCAGTGGAGTCAAGAAATGAGCGAGCTTCTGCACCATATGATCGCATCGGGACCGCGGCCTGTGGCGCCGTTTTCCCATGCGGTAGAGGCAGATGGCTGGGTGTTCGTGACGGGGCAGATGCCGACCAATCCGGAGGCGCCCGATAGGCCGCTGCCCGAGGGGATCGAGGCGCAGACGTGGCAAGTGGTAGAGAATCTCAAAATCGTGCTGGGCGGGATCGGGCTGGGGCTCGAGCATGTGACGATGGCGCGAATTTACCTCACGCAGTTCGAGCGGGATTACCAAGCGCTCAATGCATTGTGGCCCGGTTTTTTCGAGCCAGGGAAATTGCCGGCGCGGACGACGGTGGGAGTGACGGCACTAGCGGTGGGGGCGCTGGTGGAGATCGATCTGGTGGCGCGGCGGCCGTAGCCCCCGGAGCGGGTCCGGGGGCAGTGCTGTCTTTTGGCTAGGCTTGGTAAGCCTTTACGTTCTGCTGCTGTTCGCCGAGGCCTTCGATCCCGAGGCGCATGACATTGCCGGGCTTGAGCCAGACGGGTTCTGGCTTGATGCCCATGCCAACGCCGGGTGGAGTGCCGGTGGAGATGATGTCGCCGGGCTGCAGGCTCATGAACTGGCTGACGTAGGACACCACATGGGCAACGCCGAAGATCATGGTCTTGGTGGAGCCGTTCTGGAACCGGTGGCCGTCGACGTCGAGCCACATGGAAAGGTTTTGTGGGTCAGCGACTTCGTCCCGGGTCACCAGCCAGGGGCCGATAGGGCCAAAGGTGTCCGAGCCTTTGCCCTTGTCCCAGGTGCCGCCGCGCTCGGTCTGGAAGTGGCGCTCGCTGACGTCATTGACGACGCAATAGCCGGCCACGTGGTTCATGGCGTCGGCTTCCTCGACATAGCGCGCTTCCGTGCCGATCACGACGCCGAGTTCAACTTCCCAGTCGGGCTTGATGGAGTTCTTGGGGATGATCACGTCGTCATTGGGGCCGATGATGGCACTGGTGGCCTTCATGAAGATGATGGGTTCGGCCGGAATGGGCGAGCCGGTTTCAGCGGCGTGGTCGGCATAGTTGAGGCCGATGCAGATGAACTTGCCGACATTGGCGACGCAGGGGCCGATGCGCTGGCCGCTGTCGAGCTGGGGCAGGCTGCCGATATCGGTGCCGCGAATGCGCGCGAGGCCTTCGGGGGTCAGCGTCTGGCCGCCGATGTCGCCGACTACGCCCGAAAGGTCACGGATGGTGCCGTCCTCGGCCAGGATTGCCGGCTTCTCCGCGCCCTTGGCGCCAACTCGCAGCAGTTTCATTGTTTTGTATCTCCCTTGGATTTTGGCGAGCCTTAGCCGCTCGCATGCTTGTGTGTCGAGGCCGGATCGGGCTCGATCCGTTCGGCTCAGCCTTTTGGGCGGATGACGCCCTTTTTGAGCAGGACGTTGCCGTAAAGGCGACGCTCGCCGGACTGGACAATGGCGTAGCCCTTGGAAACCCGCTCGTAGAAGGCGAAGCGCTCCAGTGACGACAGCTTCATGCCGGGTTCGTGGCGTGCGATGATCGCGTCGAACTCGTCCATGATCGGTTCCCGCTTGTTGGCATCGCCCACCACCTGCATGCAGATTGCGGCTTCATCGACGAAATCGTCGAGCGGCATGAGCGTGAGGATGGCGTTAAGGATGTCGGTGGCGCTGAGGCCGTCAAGTCGCACCAGCGCGGGACCGGCGCTATCGGCGGGGTAGTTGGCGTCGACAATGGCGATCTCGTCACCGTGGCCCATGGCACGAAGGATGCCGAGCAAATCGGGTCCAAGAATAGGCGGGATGTTCTTGAGCATTTGGCCTCCTCAGCCGAAGGGAAAGGAATCGCGGTCGAGCGTGTCGCCATCGTCGAACAGTTCTGGGTGTTCCCGGGCAAAGGCGAAAAGCTCTACCATAACGGCGTCGATGTGCCGGCGGATGGCGCGGATCGCCTGTTCCTCGTTTTGCGCAAGGATGCCGTCAAAGATCGCCTGGTGTTCGGCAATGGTGAGCGCGAGGCGCCTGGGCGTGATGATCAGGCGGCGGGCGCGGTCCAGGTTTGCGCGGGCCAGGTCGATGATGCCCTTGATCTTGGTGAAGCGCATGGAGCGGAAGATGATATCGTGAAAATCGATGTCGATCTGGTGGAAGGTTTCGGCATCGTCGCGCTCAGCGGCTTCGCGTTGCGAGGTCATATTGGCGTGGAGCGCATCGATGAGTTCGGCATCGTGCGTGCCGATCAGGACGCGCAGGGCTTCCGATTCCAGCCCCTTGCGGATCAGCATATATTCGCGGACATCGGCGATGCGCACCAGCGAGACAGTGGAGCCGCGCTGCGGTGCGATATCGACCAGTCCCTCGATTTGCAGACGCCCCAGGGCTTCGCTGACGGGAAAGCGGGAAACGCCCAGCTCGTTGCAGATCCGTGTCTTGTCGATCGTGCTGCCCGGAGCGAGGTCCAGGCGCACGATGGCATCGCGGATCACGGCGGTGACTTCGGCCGTGACATTGCCGCGAGTGAGCCTTGGGGGGCGCTGCAGAAAAGAATAGGGACTTGCTGCCGTTTCCATGCTAACATGTTAGTTAGAGCCGTGGTGCTTTACAACGACGATCCTGCCGATTGCGCCGGGCAATCTCGCCGGGATTGCCATCGGGGTAAAGCCAACACAAAGACCCGTCCCCCGAAAGCTGTTTCTATGTCCGAAACCATGATCCGTCCCGAGGCCCGCACATTGGTGCTCAACAGCGCCGACAATATCGGCGTGGCCCTGTCCAATCTCGATGTGGGGGCGCAGACGCCACAGGGCGTTGCCATTGTGCGCCGCGTGCCCAAGGGGCATAAATTCGCCCTGCGCGCGATCATGCCGGGCGAGGCGATCGTCAAATTCGGGCAGATCATCGGCTTTGCCAGCGAAGCCATTCCCTCCGGTGACTGGGTCCATGAGCACAATTGCGGCATGGGCGGCGCCGATGGCACGCTCAAGCACGACTACGCCTTTAGCGAAGGCGCCGTGCCGCCGGAGATGATACCGCTCGAGCAGCGCGCGACGTTCCAGGGCTATCGCCGCGCCAATGGCAAGGTGGGCACGCGCAATTATATCGGCATTTTGACCTCGGTGAACTGCTCGGCGACTGTGGCCAAGTTCGTGGCCGATGCGGTCAACCGCTCCGGCATTCTCGATGATTATCCCGAGATCGATGGCGTCGTGCCGTTTGTGCATGGGACGGGCTGCGGGATGGAGTCGCGCGGTGAGGGCTTCGATATTCTGAAGCGCACGCAGTGGGGCTATACGTCCAATCCCAATTTGGGCGCGGCGCTGCTGGTCGGCCTGGGGTGCGAGGTGTTCCAGATCGGGCGCATGAAGGAAATGTATGGCATTTCCGAAGGCGAAACCTTCCAGACCATGACCATCCAGGAGCGTGGCGGCACCAAGAAGATGATCGAGTGGGGCGTCGAGAAGGTCAAGGAAATGCTCCCCGTCGCCGCTGCTGCACGGCGCGAAACGGTGGATGCCTCCCATTTGACGTTGGCCCTGCAATGCGGGGGCTCGGATGGTTATTCCGGCATCACCGCCAATCCGGCGCTGGGCTATGCCGCCGATATTCTGGTGCGCAATGGTGGCACGGCAATCCTTTCGGAAACGCCGGAGATTTATGGGGCGGAGCACCTTCTGACGCGACGTGCCGTGTCGCGCGAAGTGGGCGAGAAGCTCATCTCGCGCATCCATTGGTGGGAAGATTACACCCAGCGCAACCGGGGTGAGATGAACAACAATCCGTCGCCTGGCAACAAGCTGGGTGGGCTGACGACGATTCTGGAAAAGTCGCTCGGAGCCGCGGCCAAGGGCGGCACGACGCCGCTCACGGCTGTTTATGAATATGCCGAGCCAGTGACGGAAAAGGGCTTTGTGTTCATGGATACGCCCGGTTTTGACCCGGTTTCCGCTACAGGGCAGGTGGCTGGTGGCGCGAACCTCCTCGCCTTCACGACGGGGCGTGGTTCGGCCTATGGCTGCAAGCCCGTGCCCTCGATGAAGCTGGCGACCAACTCGGACATGTATGCCCGCATGACTGATGACATGGACATCAATTGCGGCGACATCGTTGAGGGCGTGTCCATCGAGGACAAGGGCCAGCAGATTTTTGACATGCTGATCGAGATAGCCTCGGGCAAGCGGACGAAGTCGGAAGATCTGGGGTATGGGGACAATGAGTTTGTCCCGTGGCAGGTTGGGGCGACGATGTAGGTTGCGGAGTTAACGCAACACCCTCCCTAATCTCGAAGTCACTCCGGCTTCGAGCCGGCGTCCCCCCACAGGTGATCGGCCTTTCCACGGGAGGTTCGTTCGAAACCACCTTGTGGCTGGGGCGTGATCCCGGGTCAGGTTCGGGATGACATCGAGTGTGTTGTGGGCGGGCTGGGCAGTTCATAGACCTGCCCCATCCGCCCCGCACTAGCTCGGACATCCCCAACATCCCCAACGGGATAGGTTGCGATCCCTCGCAGCCGGTCGAATGGCAAGTCCCGACGCCCAAGATCACCGACCAGAACGGTTATCCCAGCACCTGCACAGCGCTGAAGAAAAGGCAGCATGAGCGCTGCCACTTCGGCATTGTAAAAAACGTCTCCCGCCGCGATCAGGTCTATCTCTTCTGGCGGCGCCCCCGCCACATCAACGGACATCAGTTCCACCGTGGCGCCATTCGCCTCAGCATTGAGCGCGATGGCTGCTCGCCCATAGGGATCATTTCGGCAGCGAACGGGGTTGCTCCTGCCTGTGCCGCCGCAATGGCGACGAGCCCTGATCCTGCGCCCAGATCGAGTACGCGCCGGCCACGCACCAGATCTGCAGCGGCCCGGAAATGATGCGCCAGGGCGAGGCCCCCCGCCCAGGGATAGGCCCAGTATGGGGCCGGCGCATCGCCGGTTTTTGCCAATCGGGAGAGGCGGCTGCCGGAATGGGCGGTGTAGAGCTTGATCCCGGGCAAGCCGGGCACGGGCTCAAGCCGCAAACAGGTCCTGATGAAGGCCGCCTCTTCCCTCAAGGGCGCTGCAGGCCAGTTGCCGTCACATAGATGGACATCAGATACTGGCTGCAGGTGATGAAGAGCCGGTTCCGGCGGGGGCCGCCGAAGCAGACATTGGCGGTGGCGTGGCCCGTCTTGATGCGGCCGAGCAAATCGCCAGAGGGATCGTAGACGTTTACGCCGGGGCCCGCGCTGGTCCAGACATTGCCGTTGGTGTCGAGACGGAAGCCGTCGGAGGATCCGTTGTCGACCACGGTGAATACCCCGGGATTGGTCAGCTTTGCGCCGTTGACGCTGAACTTGCGGATGTGCGTGGGCACGTCGGGATCGTGGCTGCGGCCGGTGTCCGAGATATAAAGAAGGCTCTCGTCGGGCGAGAAGGCGAGGCCGTTGGGTTTGGCAAAATCGTCGGCCACGACGGTGAGCGAGCCATCGGCGGGATCAAAGCGATAGACATAGCAGCCGGGTTGCTCGGGCTCGGATTTGTAGCCTTCATAGTCCGAGATGATGCCGTAGGTGGGGTCGGTGAACCAGATTGTGCCGTCGGATTTAACCACGACATCGTTGGGCGAGTTGAGGCGCTTGCCGTTGTAGCTATCAACGAGGGTTGTGATGGTGCCGTCAAGTTCGGTGCGCAGGACGGCGCGGGCGCCGTGGGAGCAGGAGATCAGGCGCCCCTGGAGATCGCGAGTGTTGCCATTGATGTAGTTGGATGGGGTGCGGAAGGGGGAAACACCCACATCTGGGATGTAGCGGAGCAGCCGGTTATTGGGGATATCGCTCCAAACGAGATAGCCGCCGTCGCCAAACCAGACGGGACCTTCGGCCCAGCGGCAGTCTTCGTGGAGCACTTCGAGGACCGCCGCGCCGATGGTGAGGGTTTTGAACTTGTTGTCGATGATTTCGAGCGCTGCGCCGCCTTGTGGCATGATGGTCCTCCGGTTTTTGGTGCATATGAGGGGATGCGAGAGGATGGGGCAAGAGGGGATTGTCGGCAGGGGGCGAGGCGGAGGGAAGTGTCGACCCTCGGGCCGAGCCCGAAGGGACGAGCAGTGGGTTGATGAGGCTAGTGCCAATGGTCGTGATAGGTTGCTGCTAACGTTCCCCATGTTCTTTCGCCTCTGATTGACGACTAACATGTTAGTTGCTAGGGCAGGCGAAACTGGAGCATTTATATGGCCGCGCTTGAGAAAATCCTGACCGTTGACGAGATGAAGACGGCGGCGCGCCGTAGCGTACCCAAGATGTTTTTCGAGTATGCCGACACTGGCAGCTATACCGAAAGCACCTATCGGGACAATGAGAGCGATTTCTCAAAGATCAAGCTCAAGCAGAAGGTGGCGGTGAACCTGGAAAACCGCAGCTTGCGCTCCACCATGCTGGGCAAGCCCATCACCATGCCGGTAGCGATTGCGCCGGCGGCGACGGGAGGCATGCAGATTGCCGATGGGGAAATCAAGGCGGCGAAAGCCGCGGAAAAGTATGGCATTCCCTTCACGCTTTCGACCATGAGCGTGTGCTCCATCGAGGACGTCGCCGAAAATACGACGGCGCCCTTCTGGTTCCAGCTCTATGTAATGCGCGACCGTGGCTTCATCGAGCGGCTGATCGACCGGGCCAAGGCGGCTAAATGTTCGGCCCTGGTGCTGACCATGGATCTGCAGATCCTGGGGCAGCGGCACAAGGACATCCACAACGGCCTGGCAACGCCACCCAAGTTCGATGCTTATTCCGTCTGGCAGATGGTCCAGCGTCCGCTCTGGTGCCTGCGCATGCTGGGCACGAAGCGGCACACCTTCCGCAATATTGTGGGCCATGTGCAGGGCGACCATGATCTGGCGTCCTTGTCGCAATGGACGGCGTCGCAGTTCGATCCGACGCTGAATTGGGCTGACGTGCGCTGGGTCAAGGAGCGGTTCGGCGGGCCGGTGATTGTCAAGGGCGTGCTTGATCCCGATGATGCCATTGCGGCTGTCGACAATGGAGCGGACGCCGTTGTGGTCTCCAACCATGGGGGCCGGCAACTCGATGGGGCGCCATCGACGATCCGGGTGCTGCCGGAAATCATCGACGCCATCGGGCACCGCACGGAAGTTTATCTGGATGGCGGAATCCGTTCGGGGCAGGACGTGCTCAAAGCGCTGGCCTATGGCGCCAAGGGAACGTTTATCGGCCGGCCGATGCTTTATGGACTTGGGGCCGGAGGCGAGGCGGGTGTGACGCGAGTGCTCGACATCATTCGTAAGGAGCTCGACACCACAATGGCGCTGTGCGGCGAGCGCGACATTCTCAATGTGGGCCTGCACAACATCTATTCCAACGATTTGCCGCCGCGCAATGCACCGCTGACCAACCGGTAGGAACGGTTGGACCGGATTAACAAACCGGGGCAATAACATACTGGACAGAGCGCCCCGGGATTGCTTTTGTCGCACAAGCGATGGCAAAGCGACATCGATATCCCGCGCGCAACAGTGCGCGCGGCCATGGGAGGGTTTCAATGAAAAGACGCGAATTCTTTAAGTCGGCTTCGGCCGCAACGATCGGCGCGGCCGCGGCCACGACGCTGGCGGCACCGGCGCTGGCACAGGGCAATATCACCTGGCGCATGGTGACCACCTGGCCAAAGAATTTCCCAGGCCTAGGTGTGGGCGCGCAGGCGCTGGCCGATCGCATCACCAAGGCTTCCGGTGGGCGGCTGACCATCCAGGTCTTTGCAGCGGGCGAAATGGTTCCAGGCTTGCAGGCGCTGGATGCCGTGATCGACGGTTCGGCTGAAATGAGCCATGGCACGCCCTATTACTGGCAGAACAAGAGCCAGGCCCTGAGCTTTTTCACCGGCGTGCCGTTCGGCATGACCAATCGCGAACTGACGGCCTGGGTCCGTTATCTCGGTGGGCAGGAAATCTGGGACAAGGTTTATGACCAGTTCGGGATCCAGGGTTTCCTTTCGGGCGACACGGGCACGCAGGCTGGCGGCTGGTTCCGCAATGAGCTGACCGGCGTTGCCGATATTCAGGGACTGCGCTTCCGCACGCCGGGCCTGGGCGGCCAGGTCTGGGCGAAGCTTGGTGCTTCGGTCACCAACCTTGCGGCGGGCGAAATCTTTGCGGCGCTGCAGTCGGGAACGCTGGATGCCGTCGAGTTCGTGGGGCCATATAATGACCTCGCGCTTGGTTTCTACCAGATCGCCAAGAACTATTATTTCCCCAGCTTTGTGGAGCCGGGTCTTGCGACCGAACTGGTGGTCGACAAGGCCAAGTTCGCCGAGCTGCCCGAAGACCTGCAGGAAATCGTCCGCGTTTGTGCGCAGTCGGCCTATGACCAGGTCGCTTCGGACATGTATGCCAACGACCCGCGGGCACTCAATGCGCTCGTTGCCGAACATGGCGTGCAGGTGCGCCGTTTCCCCGAGGAGATCATCGAGGCCGGTGCCAAGGCATCGATGGAATTGATGGCCGAGATCCGGCAAAGCGGCGATGCCCTGACCAAGGAAACGGCCGAGAGCTTTGTGGCCGCTTTCAACCTCTTGCGCGCGCGCACCGAAGGGACGGACATGCCGTATCTCGCTGCCCGCGAAAAGTACATCAAGTTCGACTAAGCCTCGGCAGCACAGCCGAAATTGCGAAGGCCCGGGGAAAATCCCCGGGCCTTTTGCTTTCTAGTTGTAGATGAGCCTGGGAAGCCAGGTGATCAGATCGGGGAAAAGGAAGAGGATCAGCAATCCCACGATCTGGAGGATCACGAAGGGGATGGCGCCCTTGTAGATCATGCCTGTTGATACGTGCGGCGGTGCGACGCCGCGCAGATAGAACAGGGCAAAGCCGAAGGGCGGCGTGAGGAAGCTGGTCTGCAGGTTCACCCCTACCATGACGCCCAGCCAAATCGGATCGACCCCCAGGGCCAGCAATACCGGCGCCGTGATCGGGATCACGATGAAGATGATCTCGAAGGTGTCCAGGATGAACCCAAGGAGGAACATGATGAACATGACGATGATCGTGGCGCCTATGGCGCCGCCGGGCATGGACGAGAGGAATTCATGCACCAGATTGTCGCCGCCCATCATGCGGAACACGATGGAGAAGACGGCTGCGCCGAACAGGATGATGAACACCATGGAGGTGATGGTGGCGGTGGAGATCACAGCCTCGCGCAGGATGGAAGGGCTCAGCTTCCAGCGCAGTGCGGCCAGCAGCATGGCGCCAACCGATCCGACCGAGGCGGCCTCGGTCGGCGTGGCAATGCCGGCGAGGATTGAGCCCAAAACGGCCAGGATCAGCAGCAATGGCGGCAGGAGGGCCACGACCACTTCGCGAAACAGTCCGGCTTTTTCGTCTGGGGGGACTGGTGTGGCCGGGCAGGATTGGGGATCCGTGACGGCCTTGAAGATCATCCAGAGGGCATAGAGCCCAACGAGCATGAGGCCGGGGATGATGGCGCCAGCAAATAGGGCGCCAACCGACACCGGTTCGGGCGCGAAATTGCCCTTTTCCATCTGCACCTGGGCATTGATGCCCGAAAGGATGTCGGCCATGAAGATCAGTACCGTGGAGGGCGGGATGATCTGGCCCAGCGTGCCCGAGGCGCAGATGACGCCGGTGGCGAGCTTGGGATCGTAGCCGGCGCGCAACATGGCCGGCAGGGAGATCAGCCCCATGGTCACAACGGTGGCGCCGACCACGCCGGTCGAAGCGGCAAGCAGCGCGCCCACGACAATCACCGAGAGGCCCAGACCGCCGCGCAGATTGCCAAAGAGCTTGCCCATGGTCAGCAGCAATTGCTCGGCAATGCCGGAGCGCTCCAGCATCACGCCCATGAACACAAAGAGCGGCACCGCTACCAGCACTTCGTTGGTCATCAGGCCGATATAGCGGCCGAACAGGGAGCCGTAGTTGGATGGGTCGTAAACACCCAGCCACATGCCCACCAGCCCGAAAATCAGGGCCGTGCCGGCGAGCGAAAAGGCTACCGGGAAGCCGAGCATGAGCACGCCGACTACCCCGACGAACATCAGTCCGGCGAGGATTTCTCCGATCAAAACAGGATCCATCAATGCGCTTCCTTGGCGTCGTTGGCGCCATAGCGCAAATGGTCGGGGAGAAGGTTTTCGTTGTCGGTCAGGACCAGGATGGCGCGCAAGGCCATGGCAATGCCCTGCAGGCCAACCAGGACCGCAAAGAAGATGATGAAGCTCTTGAGGATAAAGAGCCCCGGCATGCCGCCGATATTGCCCGAGGCTTCATAAAAGCTCCAGGAGCGGCGCACGGACGGCCAGCCATAGTAGATCACGATATACATGAAGGGCAGCAGGAACGCGATGACGCCAAAGAGGTCGGCAAATGCCTTGCGCTTGCGGGAGGCGGGCCGATAGAAAATATCGACGCGCACATGATCATCGCGCAGCAAGGCAAAGCCCGCGACGGCGGTGAACATGGCGCCGCTCACCCACACATAAAGATCCTGCATCCACAAGGTGCTGGTGTTGAAGAAATAGCGCTGCACAACGACGGTGAAACAGAGCAGAACGCATATGAGCGCAAGCCAGGAAAAGACTTCGCCGATGGCCCTGTTAAGAGCGCTGATCGCGCGGATGATGATGGCCAAGGATTGCAAACGCTTGTTCTCCCATGATTGCTCCGAGCGCCGGGTATTCCCGGTCACCGGCGTTGGGCGATTGAACAGGATCAGAACGCGCCGTCAACGTGCTTGTAAGGCCGTTTGATGCAGATAAGGACAAATCTGGGTCCTCTCGGGCTGCTGGTGACAAGCGAGGCAAAAATGTTATGTCGCTGGCGGCTGCCGCTGCAGCCATTTGGAGAGGGGATGCGATGTTCGTTGTTGGCGGGGAAAGCCTGATTGATCTCAAGGCCGAAGTGGTGCTTGCCGATGGGCAGGTGATCGGTCGGGATGGCGAGGGGCAGATCGTGATGACGGCCCATCCGGGCGGCTCTCCCTATAACTGCGCCATTGCGCTGGCGAAGCTCGGCAACCCTACGGGGTTCTTGTGCCCGATCTCGGCCGATGCGTTTGGGGATTATCTGCTTGGGCCGCTCAATGAGGCTGAAGTAACCACGCTGCTGCCCGAGCGCGTCCGGGAATATACAACCCTGGCCGTGATCAATTTCGACGACAACCACAATGCTCGCTACGGGTTCTACCGCTCTGCGGACGGCGCGATCGATGCCGCAAAGGCGATTGCGGCGCTGCCGGAGGATCTGAGCCTTTACCAGATCGGTGGCTTCTGCCCGATCAAGTCCGATGAAGCCTCCATCTGGCTCGAAATCGTTCGGGCTGCTAGCGCGAAGGGCGCGACGATCTCTATCGACCCTAATGTGCGGCCGAGCCTCGTAGATGATTTTGCCGGCTATAAAGAGCGGCTGTCGAGCTTTCTGGATCTGGCGCACCTTATAAAAGTATCCGAGGAAGATCTTGAGGCGCTGGATAGCTCCAAGAGCATTGAGGCGCACGCAAGTGATCTGCTGGCACGGCCCAATTGCGAGCTGGTAATCGTGACGTTGGGCGACAAAGGCTCGCGGGCGTTCACCCGGTCGGGCAGGGCCGAGGGCAGCATTTTTGCGCCGCCGGTGTTTGGCGACACGGTGGGGGCGGGCGATAGTCTGATGGCAGGGGTGCTGTCCTGGCTTTCGGAAAGAAACCTCTTGAAGCCCGGCAAGCTCGAAGCGCTCGGCCATGGGGCGCTGTCGGACATGCTGCGCTTCGGGGCGGTGGTGGCGGGAATCAATTGCGGTCGCAAGGGCTGCAAGCCCCCGACCCGGGCCGAGGTTGACGCCGCGCTGGGGCACTAGGCTCAGCTAACATTCTCGTTAGTTGCCAGCTTCACAAGGAACTGTTCTCTTTGCTGTGATCACGACGGGGGCATGGATGCGGCGTGGACTGGTGGTGTTGGGTGTCCTGGCGATCGTCGCCATTGGCGCCGCGATATATTTCCTCAAGCCGGTGAATGGCCCGGCGCGCGATCTGACCCTCGTGGGTGATGTCGAGCGGGGCAATTACCTGATCCGGCTGGGGGGCTGTGTTTCCTGCCACACCAATAACGAGGCGGGCACGGGCTTGCTGGCCGGTGGCGTCGGCCTTCCAACCCAGTTTGGCACGTTCGTCGCGCCAAACATTACTTCCGATCCCCAGGCGGGCATTGGTGACTGGACCCTGGCGCAGTTTTCCGACGCCATGAGCAATGGGGTGGGGCCGGAAGGGCACCTTTATCCGGTGTTTCCTTATGAGCATTACACGCTGATGAGCGATCAGGAGATCGCCGATCTTTATGCCGCGCTGATGGCAAGCGAGCCGGTGAGCCAGGCTGCCCCACCAAGCCAAATTCCATTCCCGTTCAACATCCGGCTGGCCATGGCCGGCTGGAAGAATCTGTTTTTCCAGCCCAGGCGCTTCGAGCCGGAAGAGGGCAGAACGGAAAGCTATAATCGTGGTAAGTATCTGGCCTATGGACCGGCCCATTGTGTTGCGTGCCATTCGCCGCGCAATGCCCTGGGGGCGATCGACTGGAACCGGGCTTTTACCGGTTCTGATGGTGGTCCGGGGGGGCGGGCACCGGCGATTACGCGCGCAGCATTGGTGGAAAAGGGCTATGATCCCGAAACGCTTGCGCAGACGCTGATGGATGGGTTTACGCCGGCATTTGACGTTCTGGGCGGACCGATGGGCGAGGTGATTACCGACAATACTTCGCAATGGACGGCGGAGGATCGGGCGGCGCTGGCGGAGTATCTGCTGGCTAAATGATTGCTAGCGCAGGCGCTGCATGAATTGTTCGCGGTGCCACGCCAGGGCGCGCTCGTCGGGGCGTTCAGAAGGATCCTCGCTGACCAGAAGTTTGCCGGTGGGATTGACGGTGGGGAGCACGCTGGCTGTTAGAGCGTAGGTGTCGACGACGATCTCAAGATTAGGACCCACAGTCCAGGCAAAGCGGTTGAAGAGTTCAGCGGGTTCGTCGTGCAGATAGATGAAATTGCGGACGTGTTCTTGTCCGCCAAGCGCCAGGGGCCGGATCGGGTTGGCCATGCCTTCGCCGAAGGCGACGGGAACGCCGGAGAAGCTGCAAACGCTACGGGCATTCAAGCGGACTTGGGCGGCGATTTGGCCCAGGAGGTCGCTACGCGTGAAGAATGCGCCGGCTTCTTGCGCTGAATACGCAAGCCGCCCCGAGGCGGGCTGAGGATAATCCTCGTCCGCCACGAGCTCGAATGGGCCGGCTTGAAACCGCCCGGAGATTTCCGTTTCGTCCGGCAGGATACTAGGGCCGGTAAACACGGCGACAGTATCGGCGCCCTGGGAGGCGAATTCGGTGAGCGTCGCCCTGGCAAAGATCATCGCTGGTCCGTCGGTCACCACCTGATAGGCCAGTAGAACCTCCTGGCCGATGTGGGGGGAGTGCCGCATCTCGTCTTTGAGGCTACATACAACTTCCACCTTGTCGAAGGTGAGTTGGCGCGGCATCAAGCCTATGTTGACGACCAGTTTTGGCACCGCTGCCTCGATACATACGTACGGTGAAGTACGTATATGGTGGCGCGGGGGATTCATAGTGCGCCGACGCGAGGACGGTGAAGGAAGCCGCCACCATACATTTGCCTATCGCGCTGCGAACGGGCTTGCGATAAGGGCGCCAAGCTCCTAACCCTTGCCCAAGACCAATGACAGGGAATGACCATGCCGCAAGACGCTGCTGCCATCCGCTCCATTCTTTCGCTCGCGCCCGTGGTGCCGGTGATCATCCTCGATGACGTTTCACAGGCGCGGCCGCTGGCCGAGGCGTTGGTTGCTGGTGGGTTGCCGATCCTGGAGGTGACGCTGCGCACGCCCAATGCGCTCAAGGTCATGGAAGAAATGGCCAAGGTCGAAGGAGCCATTGTAGGTTCGGGCACGGTGCGCACGGCCTTGCACATGAAGCAGTCAGTGGATGCGGGTTGCCGCTTCATGGTGTCGCCGGGGATTTCGCCGCGGATCCTGGACGCGGCCGACGAGATCGGCATTCCCCTGCTGCCCGGCATCGCAACGCCCAGCGAGGCGATGACGGCGGCTGAACGCGGCTATTCGTTCCTCAAATTTTTTCCGGCGGAGGCTAATGGCGGTGCGCCGGTGCTGAAGGCCTTTGCCTCGCCCATTCCCGACATCACATTCTGCCCAACGGGGGGCATCGATGCGGTCAAGGCCAAGACCTATCTGGCGCTGCCCAATGTGATCTGCGTGGGCGGCAGCTGGATCATGCCGGCTGATGCGCTGGCAGCCAATGACTGGGGACGGGTCGAGGCCCTGGCACGCGAGGCTGCGGCGCTCCGCGTGTGATGGGATTGAGGCAGGGCAATGCGGCTTTCCAACCTCATGGTGCTTGCCGCATTGCTGGTGCCATCGCTGGCGCGGGCTGAGTCGATCAGCGTTGCGGTGGCTGCGAACTTTACCCAGGCGGCGGAGAAACTGGCGCCGCTGTTCAAGGCCGAAACCGGCCATGATATCCGCTTCAGCTTTGGCTCAACGGGCCAGCTCTATGCGCAGATCACGCAAGGCGCGCCCTTCCAGGTGTTTCTGGCCGCTGACGCAGAGCGGCCGCAAAGGATTGTGACTGAGGGGCTTGGGGTCGCGGGGAGCCTATTCACCTACGCCTTGGGGGCGCTAGCGCTTTACAGCGCCACCACTGATGTCAGCGATGGGGAAGCCGTGCTCAGGGCAGGCGGGTTCGACAAGCTTGCCATTGCTGACCCAGTCTCGGCGCCCTACGGGCAGGGGGCGGTGGAGACGCTGAAGCAGCTTGGCCTTTTCGAGGCCGTGCAGCCCAAGCTAGTGACCGGGGAAAACATTGGGCAGACGCTGCAGTTTGTCCAAAGCGGCAGCGCGGAGCTGGGCTTTGTTGCGGCTAGCCAGGTTCTGGATAGGGCGGGGGTCTGGCTGGTGCCGCAAGATCTCTACTCGCCTATCCGGCAAGACGCCGTGCTGTTGAAAGAGGGTGAAAACAGCGCGGCGGCGCGGCTGTTTATGGACTTTCTTGCGAGCAAAGAGGCCAGGGCGGTGATGAGGACCTCTGGATACGGGGTGGACTAAGATTCAAGGGCTGGATCTTGCACCCCTTTGGCCGACGATCAGCCTGACCCTGGTGTTGGCGGCCACGAACACGCTTGTTCTGCTGCTGGTCGCGACACCGATCGCATGGTGGCTGGTCCGCAGCAGGAGCCGGTTCCGCGAGGCGGTGGGTGCCCTTGTGACCATGCCGCTTGTGCTGCCGCCGACGGTGCTGGGCTTTTACCTTTTGATTGCGCTTGGACCTTACGGACCGGGCGGGTGGATCGCCGGGCTTTGGGGCGGACGAACGCTGGCGTTCTCGTTCACCGGCCTTCTGATCGGCTCGTTCTTCTATTCTCTTCCGTTCATGGTCCAGCCCCTGCGCATCGCCTTTGCCGCCATTGGGGAGGAAACGCTGGATGCAGCTTCCAGCCTTGGCGCTTCGAGCTGGCAGCGCCTTGTACGGGTGGTGCTGCCGCTCGCGCGCGGCGGGTACATCACCGGCGCGCTCATGACGTTTGCGCATACGATCGGGGAGTTCGGCGTGGTGCTGATGATCGGCGGGAATATCCCGGGGCAGACGAAAGTGATCGCCATTGCTCTCTACGACTATGTTGAGCGGCTGCAGTGGGCCGAGGCGCATGTCATTGCGCTGGGCATGGTGGTGTTTGCCTTCCTTGTCGTCACTGTTACGCTCTCAATCGAGCGGCGCAGTGGTGCATCGGCTGATTAAACGTCTGCCCGAATAGTTTTGAGCATGGTTTTGGTGACGGTTTGGCCCAGGGAGAAATAATCCTTCCAGGGGTCGGGCAGCCTCGCCCGTTCGGCCGCCAGGGCGAGCGTGAACTGGTTCGCCGCTTTGATTGTTTCGAGCTCGTCCCAGGTGACGGGAACAGCGGCGGGGGCGCCTTCGCGGGAACGGCTCGACCATGGAGCCACGGCGGTGGATCCGCGCTCGTTGCGCAAATAGTCGATGAAGAGCTTACCCTTGCGCTTGGCCTTGCTCATGTTTGCGGTGAAGGTTTCGGGCTGCTCCGCGGCGAGGTTTTGCGCGAATGCCTTGCAGAAGGCCTTGACCTCTGGCCATTCCAGCGAAGGTTTGAGCGGGGCGATGACGTGAACGCCCTTGCCGCCGCTGACCAGCGGATAACTTTGGAGGTCCAGTTCGGCCAGGGCGTCGCGGATGGCGCGAGCAGCGCTGCGAACATGCTCGAAGCCAAGGCCCTCGTCGGGGTCGATGTCGAAGATGATGCGCTCGGGGCTTTCGACGTTTTTGGTGCGGGCACCCCATAGGTGCCATTCGAGGACATTCATCTGCGTTCCGGCGATAAGGCCCGCGAGATCCTCAATATAGAAGTAGTCTTCCTTTGTGCCGTCCTTTTCGGTGATCAGGACCGATTTCATCTGGTCGGGGAAGCCGCCAGTGTCGTGCTTCTGGAAGAAGCAATATTTCGCGCGACCTTGCGGGCAGCGGAGAAGGCTCAGGGGGCGGTTTTCGATGTAGGGCAGCATACGCTCCGCAACTGCTGCGTAATAGGCGACGAGGTCGCCCTTGGTTACGCCCTGACCGGGATAGATCACGCGGTCCGGGCTTGTGAGCTTGACGCCTGCGGCTTCGGCAGCGTTCTTGCCGGCTTCGGCGCTGAGGGTTGTAGTGGAGGTGTCCGCTGCCTCTTCGCGTTTGACTTCGGCAGCAGGCTTGTCCTCACGCAGCCCGAGAAAGGAAGGATGGCGCAGGATGCCGTCGGCGGTGAATTCGGTGAAGCCGATTTCGGCGACCAGTTCAGGCGCGACCCATTTCGCTCCACGGGCGATCGGCCTTGGCACTTCGCTGAAGGCGGGCGATTTGCGGGCCAGTTTATCCAGCCTCTGCTGGATGTCCTCGGCGCTTTGCGCGTTGAAACCCGTGCCGACGCGGCCGCGATATACGAGCTTTCCGTCTTCCCACGTGCCGAGCAGCAAGGAGGCGAAATGCTTGCGCTTGGTGGAGGGCGACCAGCCGGCAACAACAAATTCCTGCCGCTTGGCGCATTTGATCTTGAGCCATTCGCGAGTTCGTTCGCCACGATAGGGCGCGTCGGCATTCTTGGCGACGATGCCTTCGTGACCTTCGCGGCAGATGGCGTCGAACACTTTTTGCCCGTTGCCGGTCACATGGGCGGAGAATTGCACGGGGGAGGACTGGTCCAGCTTACCCAGGAGCTTTTCGAGCCGCGCCTTGCGCTCGACGAGAGGCAGGGGGCGGAGGTCCTCGCCGTCCTGCTCCAAGAGGTCGAAGGCGAAATAGGTCAACGGTTTGCCACTGGAGAGATGGTCCTTAAGGGTGGAGAAATCGGTGCGGCCCTTGCTGTCGAAGGCGCAGAGTTCGCCATCGATGAGGGCGGTGCCCTGAGTGATCTCGGAGAGCGGGGGGATGATGGCGGCGAATTGCTGGCTCCAGTCCTTGCCCGTGCGGGTAAAGAGCTGAACGTCCGATCCGGCCAGAGCTGCAAGGCAGCGGTAGCCGTCATATTTCATTTCGAAGACCCAATTGTCGCCTTGGGGGATATCGCTGACGAGGGTGGCCAATTGGGGTGGCTGGAAGGCGGGAAGTTTCGCGGTGCTGGCCTTGATTTTGGACTTGCTTTCATTGGAGTGCCAGACGGCCTTGGCTCGGGTGGCTGTCTTCTTTTTGGGCTTGAGGCCCTTCGCAATGCCAGGCAGGTCGCGGCCGGTGGATACGGATGTCGTGTATTTTTCGGTGAGATCGTCAGGGGCGGTGGCGTGGGCGTCCTTGTGCTTGATGAGAAGCCAGTTTTCGCGCGCGGGGCCAGATTTGCGTTGGGTGTCCCGGCCCTTCATGTGGACCAGCACCCATTCACCCTTCATGCGCTTGCCATTGATGCGCATCTTGAGATCGCCCTTGGCGAGGCCCTCATGGGGGTCCCCGATGGGCTCCCATGTGCCTTGGTCCCAGAGCATGACGGTGCCGCCGCCATATTCATGTTCGGGGATGGTGCCCTCGAAGCTCCCGTACTCGACCGGATGGTCTTCCACGCGGACGGCGAGGCGCTTGTCTTGAGGATCGTTGGATGGACCCTTGGCGACGGCCCAGCTCTTGAGCACCCCGTCCAGTTCGATGCGGAAGTCATAGTGCAATCGCGTGGCGTCGTGCTTTTGGACAACGAAGCTGAAGCCTTGCTCTTGCGCCTCGCCGCCGCCGGCGGGCTCCTGCGTCTTGGTGAAGTCGCGCTTGGCCTTGTATTCCTTGAGGAGGGTATCGGCTTTGGCGGCCATGGACATACTCGACGCTGGAACAACAATGTCGATTGAACGAGTCTCTGAAAGGCTTTGTTCCCGTTGCGCAGCCCTGCGCTCCTCCATAAGCTTGCGCCTGAGCCACCGCGGGAGAATCTAGCATGGAACTGATAGACGGGTTCGCCCTGGACGGGCTGAGCATCACGCTGATTGCCCTGGGGATCCTGGCGCTGCTGGTGCTGTTTGCCGGGGCCAAGCAGGTGCCGCAGGGCTATAATTTCACCATCGAGCGGTTCGGCAAGTATACCCGTACGCTCAAGCCGGGACTCAATCTGATCGTGCCGTTTATCGACAGCGTCGGCAAACGGATCAACGTGATGGAGCAGGTACTCGATGTGCCCCACCAGGAGGTCATCACCCGCGACAATGCTTCCATCACGGCCAATGGCGTAACGTTTTACCAGATCCTGGATGCTGCTGCGGCCGCCTACGAAATTTCGGGGCTGGAGAACGCCATCCTGAACCTGACCATGACCAATATCCGCACGGTTATGGGCTCGATGGACCTCGATGAACTGCTGAGCCATCGCGACGAGATCAACGAGCGGCTCCTGCGGGTGGTGGATACGGCGGTTTCCCCCTGGGGCATCAAGATCACGCGTATCGAGATCAAGGACATCGATCCGCCCAAGGATCTGGTTGAATCCATGGGCCGGCAGATGAAGGCCGAGCGCGAGAAACGCGCTGCGATCCTTGAGGCGGAAGGGCGGCGGCAATCGGCGATCCTGCAGGCCGAAGGCGCCAAGCAGGCCCAGGTTCTGGAGGCTGAGGGGCGCCGGGAAGCGGCATTCCGCGATGCCGAGGCGCGCGAACGTGCCGCGGAAGCGGAGGCCAAGGCTACGCAGATGGTGAGTGACGCCATTGCCTCGGGCAACGTGCAGGCCATCAACTACTTCGTTGCCAACAACTACATCAAGGCCCTGGAAAGCATCGCCAGCGCCCCCAACCAGAAGGTGCTGATGCTGCCGGTGGAGGCTGCCAGCGTCATCGGCGCGATCGGCGGCATCGCCGAGATCGCCAAGGAAAGTTTCGGCGGTGGTGCCCCGGCGCCGGCACGGCCCAGCCGCCCACCACCAACCGGCCAGTAAGGTCAAGGCGGCATGCAGATCATCGAGTTCATCGCTGCCAATGGTCCATGGTCCTGGATCGTGGCCGGGCTTGTCTTGCTGGCGCTGGAGTTGGTTTTGCCTGGCGGGTTCCTCGTGTGGATGGGCATCGCGGGGATCGTCACCGGTGCCATGCTGTTTTTCCAACCCATGGGCTGGCCGTTGCAATGGCTGATCTTTGGGGTTCTCTCGCTGGGCTCGATCCTGGTCTGGTTGCGCTATAGCCGCACGAAGCCCCAGGCGACAGATCGGCCCCTCCTCAATCAACGCGCCGATCAGTTGATCGGGCAGGAGGCCGTGCTTGATCAGGCCATCGCTCAGGGCCACGGGCGCGTGGTGCTGGGCGACACGCTGTGGCGGGTGTCGGGACCCGATCTTCCTGCAGGGCAGAAGGTCAGGATTGTGGGCAGTTCCGGCGCCGTGCTGGTGGTCGAGCCGATCGCCTGAGCCCAAGGGCAACGCTTCCTTAACCATAAAATGGAAAGGTCAATTCGTTCCGGCACCGCGCCGGACGGAGGGCGCGCCCATGCGCCCCTAACAGCTTGGCGGAGCAGATATTGTACCTGGCAGTGCAGCACATGGTCTTGCGACTGGGCGCCCTATGCGTCCTGTGCTGGGCCCCGCCTGCCTTTGCGGCATCGGATCACTCAAGCGGGGATGGCTCGGACGCCGACAATCAGCGCCTACAGGCGGGCGTCTTTCCGGCCGATCCGGTACTCGTTAGCAGCGAGACGCCACCCGAGCCCTTTCATCCGTTCTTTGACATTGACTGGTCCACGTCGCTGCGGGGGACCTATACCAAGGCTACGGGCGGCGAACGCTTCGATGTTCGTCTAGTACCCACGATCAGCTTTGATCACCAGGGCAGCCGGTCTGCCATTAACATCACCGGCAGCGCGGAAGTGGTGCGTCCGGAGGACGAAAATATCGATGTGAGTGCATTGCGCCTTGATCTTTCTGGCGGGTACCAGCTCAACAGCGTCACCGCGCTCCAAGCCAATGGCAATCTTTCCCTCACGCAGGACATTGCCGGAACGCCCGGCGTCGGCAGTGATGTTCTTGTGGCACCCGAAGAGCGCAGCGGAGGTTTCGATCTCGGCGTGACGCGGCAGTTCGGCCGGTTCAATGTGGGTGTGACCGGCGCGGTACAGCGTTCGGTTTATGGCGACACGACCCGGACCGATGGCACCGTTTTCGACAATAGCGACCAGGATGTCTGGTCGCTGGACACGGGCCTGCGCCTCGGGCTGCAGGCTACGCCGATCTTTGAGGTGTTTGCGCAAGCCAGCCTTGGGCGGGATGTGTTCGACAGGCCATCATCGGTTTTGCTGATCAAAACCGATGCCAGCGATGCCTCGATCGAGGGTGGCGTGACGGGGCGGTGGAACGACAGGCTTGAGGCGACGGTTTCGACCGGGCTCAATCTGCGCCGCTTCGATGAAGAGAGTCTCGGCGAAGTTTCCACTCAGCTTTACGACGCCAGCATCACCTATACGCCTGATCCGACATGGAACTTCAGGGCCGGGTTCAGCACGATCGTTGCGCCACCCGGGCCGGGCGGATCGGGCACGACGCGGGTCGAATATGCGGCTGATTTCGATGTTCAGCACAAGGTCAATTCCTGGCTCGATCTGCGGGCCAAGGCTGGCTGGAACACGGCGCGGTTTACCGGCTCAAGTGAAACCGAGCGCGGCTATGGCTGGGGTCTGGGTGCGGACTACAACGTCAACGCCCACACGGCGGTCACGGCTGACTATGATTATGCTCGATCCAAGAGCTCAATTGACGGTGTCGAGGACGCCCATAGGGTCAGCATGGGCGTCACCGTTTCGCGCTAGAGGCGGTCGCTGAGATCGAGCTTGCGCAGTTCCTTGATGAAGCCATCGCGAATGTCGTCGCGGTCCAGCGCAAAAATTACGTTGGCGGTAAGGAAGCCGAGCTTGGAGCCGCAATCAAAAACCTTGCCGTCATATTTGACGCCTGTGAACGATTGTTGCTCCATCAGCACCTTCATGGAATCGGTGATCTGGATTTCCCCACCGGCGCCTTTTTCCTGCGCGCTGAGGAGGGAGAAGATCTCCGGCTGCAGGATATAGCGGCCCGAGATGAAGAGGTTGGAAGGCGCTTCGCCGACCTTGGGCTTTTCGACCATGCCATTGATGGGGAAGCCCGTGTCGGGGCCTTCGCCGCGCTCGATGATGCCGTAGCTCGACACTTCGCTCGGGTCGCATTCCTCGACGCCGATGATATTGCCGCCGTGTTTCTCGTAGGCATCCATCATCTGGCGGAGCACGCCGGGATTGGCGCGGAAAACCATGTCTGGCAGAAGGAGGGCAAAGGGGTTGTCGCCCACGATATCCCTAGCGCACCAGACGGCGTGCCCAAGTCCCAGCGGCTCCTGCTGGCGGGTAAAGCTGGTGCGGCCGGCCGAAGGAAGCTCCTTGCGCAGTTCCGCCAGGGCTTCAACCTTGCCACGCTTTTCCAGCGTGGTTTCCAGCTCGAACTGCCGGTCGAAATGATCCTCGATCACGCCCTTGTTGCGTCCGGTGACAAAAACAAAATGCTCGATACCCGCTTCACGGGCCTCGTCCACTGCGTATTGGATCAGCGGACGGTCAACAACGGTCAGCATTTCCTTGGGCATGGCCTTGGTGGCGGGCAGGAAACGTGTTCCAAGACCAGCAACGGGAAAAACGGCTGTTCTGACGCGTTTGGGCAAGACAAGCACTCCATTCTCAGATTTGGCGTAAATCTATAGCAACTTGTCTGTGATAGCATCAGGTCGAATAAGGCTTTATATAGTAGGGGTTAACGCATGGCAGTCCTGGTAACTGGTGGCGCGGGATATATCGGCAGCCACATGGTGCTCAATCTTGCTGATAGTGGCGAGACGGTGGTTGTCCTTGATAATCTTACTACGGGCTTTGACTGGGCCATTGATGGCCGGGCGATCTTTGAGCAGGGCCATGCGGGCGATACGGCCTTTGTGCGTGGGCTTATCGACAAGCACGGGATCAGCGAGATTATCCACTTTGCCGGATCAATCGTCGTGCCGGAATCGGTGGCCGATCCGCTCAAATATTATGCGAACAATACCGCCACCTCGCGCAATCTGATCGAGGCGGCGGTGCTGGGAGGCGTGCAGAGCTTCATCTTTTCGTCCACGGCTGCGGTTTACGGCATGACGGGACTAGAGCCGGTCGTCGAAACCACGCCCCTGAGCCCCATGTCGCCCTATGGCCGGTCAAAACTGATGACCGAGATGATGCTGGCCGATGTTGCGGCCGCCCATCCGCTGCGGTTCGGCGTTTTGCGTTATTTCAACGTGGCTGGGGCCGATCCGGGCAAAAGGAGTGGGCAATCGACGCCGTTTGCAACGCATCTGATCAAGGTAGCTTGCCAGACAGCGCTAGGGCAGCGCCAGAAGATGGATATCTTTGGCACCGATTACCCGACGCCCGACGGAACCTGCGTGCGCGACTATATCCACGTCACGGACCTCATTGCCGCCCATGCCTTGCTGCTCAAGCATTTGCGGGCGGGCGGGGAAAGCACGACCATCAACTGCGCCTATGGGCAGGGCTATTCGGTGCGCCAGGTGGTGGAAACGGTACGGCGGGTGTCGGGCGTCGAGTTCCGCGTGGATGAAGGCCCGCGGCGGCCGGGCGATCCCGCGTCGGTCACGGCAACGGGGCAGAAGGCGCGGGAATTGCTGGGCTGGGTGCCCCAGCATGATGATCTCGAGGAGATCGTCCAGTCCGCCTATGCTTGGGAACAGCATTTGATGACCCGCAACCGGTAAGGGAGCAAAAGCCCATGCGCATCCTTCTTATTTGGCTCCTGCTGCTCGCAACGCCCGCCTGGGCTCAGCCGACAGAAAGCTTCGAGAGCTTTCTCGCGGGTTTTCGCAGCACGGCGCTGAATGCGGGGGTGAGCGCGCGCACCTATGACGCGGCCATGGGGAGCCTCACGCCCGACCCGCGGGTGCCGGACCTGGTGTCCAGCCAGCCCGAGTTCACCACCACGATGTGGGATTATATCGAAGGGCGCGTCACGCCGGGCCGGGTGGGGCGAGGCAAGGCTGCGATTGGGCGCAACAGTCAGCTGTTTGCCTCAATCGGGCAGGCTTATGGCGTGGACCCTTACCTGCTAGGCGCCATTTGGGGCATGGAGACCGATTACGGGGCGGTGCTGGGAGATACGAAGCTGATCAGGCCGATCGTCCGGTCGCTCGCTACCCTGGTGCATCAGCGACGCTCGCGCTTCAAGGAAGACGCCGCCGATCTCATTGCGGCGCTGCAGCTGGTGGAGCGGGGACCGCTCAGCGCACAGGAGTTGGTAGGGTCCTGGGCCGGGGCGATTGGGCATCTGCAGGTGAACCCGTCCAATGTGGTGGCGCATGGCGCCGACGGGGACGGAGATGGGCGAGTTGATCTGCACCATTCACTGGCCGATGCCCTGGCGACCAGCGCGCGGTTTTTGCGGGCGCTCGGATACCAGCCGGGTGTCGATTGGGGCATGGAAGTGGTGGTCCCCGAGGGGTTTGACTATCTGTTGGCGACGCGAACGCAGATGCGGCCCCTGCGGTTTTTTGCCGAACGCGGCGTCCAAAGGGTGGCCGGGCGGCAGTTTGCAGATCTGGATCTGCCGGTGTTTCTGTATGTGCCAGCGGGCAAGGATGGCCCCAAGTTCCTGATGACGCAGAACTATCTGGTGCTCAAGGGCTATAACTTCTCCGATAGCTACGCCATGAGCGTGGCTCATATGACGGACCGGCTCAAGGGTGGGGGCGCGTTTGTGGATGATTGGCCGCGCGGGACGGCGTTTCCGAATCTGGTGCAGCGGAAGGCCATTCAGGAGGCGCTGATCCGCTTGGGCCTTTACCAGGGCGCAGTGGACGGGCGGCTCGGGCCAATCACCCAGGAGGCCTATGCGCGGTTCCAGGCGGCGCGCGGGGAAGTGGCGGATGGGTTCATCACGCGGGCGGCCTATGAGGCTTTGGCGGCGGCGCGGTAAACTTGCGGCGACGGGATTGGCCGTTGTGCGTTGTGTTTGCTAGAACGGCCATGGCATCGATAAGAGGCTGAAGTGAAAAACTGGATTGCGGCACTGGTGATCGGCATGCTCGTCCTTGTGGACGTGGCGCCGGCCTTTGCCCAGGCCGAATGGCGGATCGAGCTGGCGCAACAGCAAAAGCGCCGCACACTGTTCGACATGCTGTTTGGCGAGGAAGAGGTTGTCCGCCAGCCGCCGCCACGCGTGCAGCGGCAGCAACAACAGCAGCGCCAGCCCCGCCGGACGCAACCGCGGCAACAGCAGCAACAACAGCAGCAACAGCAGCAGCGGCCGCGCCAGGCTGCACCGGCGCCCACTCAGCCACCACCCAAGCCGAAGGTGGAGAAAGCTGAGGACGCCACGCGGCTGGCGGTGTTCGGCGATTCGCTCGCAACCGAGCTCAGCAAGGGCTTGGACCGGCTTTATGCCGAGGACCCCAACCTTGTGGTTCTCGACCAGAGCGTTGATTCCTCCGGTTTCGTTCGGACCGATTTCTTCAACTGGACCGGCGAGATAGACGAACAGATCGCGAAAAACAGTTTCGATCTGGCGGTGGTGATGATCGGCATCAATGATCGGCAAGAACTCACGGTCGATGGCAAGACCTATGAGCCGTTGACCGACGGATGGAATGCTGCTTACCAGGCACGCATCACCGAATTCCTGGGCAAGCTGCGGGCGGCGCGCAAGCCGGTGATCTGGGTCGGGCTGCCGCCCATGGCCAAGAGCCAGTATTCGACCGCCATCAGCCAGATCAGCAATATCCAGCGGCTGGCGAGTTTTTCGGGCGGGGCGGAGTTCCTGGAAATCTATGAACGTTTTCTGGGGGAAGACGGGAAGTACTCATCTTATGGCCCTGATGTGAATGGGCAGAATGCCCAGATGCGCAGGGATGACGGCGTTCATTTCACCTCGGCCGGTGCGGACAAATTGGCGTTTTATCTCAGCCAATCCATCAAGACCTTTTATCGTGGCGGATCTGGCGTGTCCCTGGCCGTGGCCGATCCGCTTGCGGGTACAGATGCCGCAGCCATGTTGCGGCCCCCCTACCAGGGCCTGGGGCAGATCCGGTTGCTGGAGGTTGCAGGCGCTGTGATCCCCTTGAGCCGGGCGCCGCAGCGGGCCGGGGACCTGTTGAGCGCCAGCGCCGTACAAGCGCCGCCGCCACCCTTTGCCTTGGAGCAATTGGTGCAGGCGCCCATCGGGCGTGCGGATGCCTTTGGCGTGGGGATTGATCCCAGTGCCGAACCTGAAGCCGAACAGCCAGCGGCGCCTTAGTTTTCCTCGGTGAAGCGGACGGCCCCGATATGGGGCAGGTTTCGATTGCGCTGGGCATAATCGATACCATAACCCACCACGAACCGGTCGGGGATATCAAAGCCAACCCATTTGGCCTGCACGTCAACTTCGCGCCGGGATGGCTTGTTGAGCAAGGCGCAAACTTCCACGCGGCGGGGGTGGCGGGTCTCGAGGATTTCCAGCACGTGCTTGAGCGTGTGCCCAGTGTCGATGATGTCTTCCACCACCAGAACGTCACGGCCTGCGATTTCTCCGCGCAAGTCCTTGAGAATACGCACTTCCCGGCTGGAGACGGTCGAATTGCCGTAGGAGGAGGCCTCCAGGAAATCGACCTCTACGGGTAGGTGAATTTCGCGCACAAGGTCGGCGATGAAGATGAAGGAGCCGCGCAGGAGGCCGACGACGACGAGCTTGTCGGTGTCGGCGTAGAAGGTGGATATCTCCTTGGCCAAGGCCTCGACGCGGGCGGCGATGGCTTTGGCGGAGATCAGTTCAGCGACGATATAGGGCTTCTGGGTCATGGCGAATCCTGCTCGCGGCGCGTGGTGATGCGGTGTAGCAGATCGCGCGTTGGTGCTAACAGACTGTTAGCGTTGAGTGTGGAATTGGGGACTCGGGAAAACCCCCGCCTAGCCTCCCCGGGAGGGGGAGGGATGGATCGAGTTTGTTGGGGCCCAGATATATCCCACGGCCGGCTCCTCCCCCTTGGAGGGAAAGGTTAGGCGGGGTGCAAGCCTCAGCTCGGCAAATCCGTTTTGCCCATCAGATCAAAATCGATGGAGCGGGCGGCCTGGCGGCCTTCGCGGATGGCCCAGACGACGAGGGACTGGCCGCGGCGCATGTCACCGGCGGCGTAGACCTTGGGCACGGTCGTCTTGTAGCTCAGCGTATCGGCGAAGAGATTGCCGCGCTTGTCGAGCTGGGCGCCCAGTTCGGTCAGCATGCCTTCCTGTACGGGGCCGGCAAAGCCGATGGCGAGAAGCACGAGGTCGGCCTTGATGATGAACTCGGTGCCGGGGATCGGCTGGCGCTTGCGGTCGACGCGAGCGCATTCGACACCGGTGACGTGACCCTTGCTGTTGCCAAGGATCTTCATGGTGCCGGCGGCGAACTCGCGGATGGCGCCTTCGGCTTGGGAAGACGAGGTGCGCATCTTGACCGCCCAATTGGGCCAGTTGGTCAGCTTGTTTTCCAACTCGGGCGGCATGGGGCGGACGTCGAGCTGGGTGACGGCAATGGCGCCCTGGCGGAAGCTGGTGCCGACGCAGTCGGAGGCCGTGTCGCCACCCCCGACCACGACGACATGCTTGCCAGCCGCAGTCAGCTGCACCTGGTCGGAAATGTCCTCGCCGCCCAGGCGCCGGTTCTGCTGCACAAGGAACGGCATGGCGTAGTGGACGCCCTGGAGGTCGGTGCCTTCAGCATCGACGGCGCGCGGCTTTTCAGCGCCGCCGGTCAGCAGCACGGCATCATGGCGCGCCTGCAGGTCGGAGAGCGGGCGGGTGACGCCGATGTTTTCGCCGTAGTGGAAGGTGACGCCTTCGGCCTGCATCTGATCGACGCGGAAGTCGATATGCTGCTTTTCCATCTTGAAGTCGGGAATGCCATAGCGCATCAGCCCGCCAGCCTTGGGCTCACGCTCATAGACATGAACGTCGTGGCCAGCGCGCGCCAGCTGCTGGGCGGCGGCCATGCCGGCAGGGCCCGAGCCCACGATGGCGACTGACTTGCCCGTCTTGTTGGGGTTGATCTGGGGCTGGGCCCAGCCACTGCGTATGGCCCGGTCGCCGATCGCCTGCTCGATGGTCTTGATGGCCACCGGCACGTCTTCCAGATTCAGCGTGCAGGCTTCCTCGCAAGGGGCGGGGCAGACGCGGCCGGTGAATTCGGGGAAGTTGTTAGTGGAATGAAGGTTGCGCGCCGCCTCTTCCCAATCGCTTTGATAGACGAGGTCGTTGAAATCCGGGATTTGATTGTGAACCGGACAGCCGGTGTCGCCATGGCAGAACGGAATGCCGCAATCCATGCAACGGGCGGCCTGGTCGACGACGCGGCTTTCCGAAAGTGGAATGGTGAACTCACCGAAATGCCGGATGCGATCGGAAGCGGGTTCGTAGCGCGGTTCTTCACGCTCGATTTCGAGAAAGCCAGTTACTTTACCCATGGTCGTGCCCTCAATTGCTGCACTTGCGGCCATCTGACCGCCATTTATCCTGTCACCTCGTCAGCCCCGCGAAGGCGGAGACCTCTGTTTGCCTCGTGTCTGGTCAACAGAGATTCCCGCTTGGGCGGGAATGAGCCGGTGGTTTGAAGTCATCCGGTGGGGGCAACGCCACCCCCACCCGGCCTCCCCATCGAAGGGGGAGGTAAAGGTTATTCCGCCGCCATGACAGTAGCGCTGCCGGCGCGCTTTTTTTCCATTTCCAGGATGGCGCGGCGGTATTCCACCGGCATGACCTTGACGAACTTTGGCCGCATCTCGGCCCAATGGTCGAGAATGTACTTGGCGCGATCCGAGCCTGTGTAATGCAGGTGGTTGGAGATGAGCAGGTGGAGGCGCTCATCGTCGTGCTTGGTCATGTCCCCCGAGATGTCGACGCGGCCATGCCATTCGAGGTCCCCACCATGATGGTGGAGCTTCTGCATGAGCTGTTCTTCCTCGGCCACGGGCTCGAGATCGACCATGGCGAGGTTGCAGCGCTCGCGGAAGGTTTCGTCCTCATCGAGCACATAGGCGACGCCACCGGACATGCCGGCTGCAAAATTGCGGCCGGTGGAGCCGATGACGACGACAACGCCGCCGGTCATGTATTCGCAGCCGTGATCGCCCGTGCCTTCCACAACGGCGATGGCACCCGAGTTGCGGACGGCGAAGCGTTCGCCGGCCACGCCGCGGAAGTAGCATTCGCCCGCAATGGCGCCATAAAGCACCGTGTTGCCCACGATGATCGATTTGGACGGCTCGTAGCTGACCTTGTCGGATGGGCGCACGACGATGCGGCCGCCCGAAAGGCCCTTGCCGACATAGTCGTTGGCGTCACCCACCAGGTCGATGGAGATGCCGCGGCCCAGGAACGCGCCAAAGCTTTGCCCCGCTGTGCCGGTGAGCTTGACCGAGATGGTGTCCTCCGGCAGGCCTTCATGGCCATACTTTTGGGCAAGCGCACCCGATAGCATGGCGCCCGCCGAGCGGTCGCGGCTCTTGATGGGCAATTCGATCTGCACGGGCGTGCCGTTCTGAAGGGCTGGCTGGGCCAGTTCGATCAGCTTGCGATCAAGCACGGCTTCCAGATGGTGGTTCTGCCGCTCGGAATTATAGAGCGTATCGCCACCCAGGGGCTCGGGCTTGAAGAAGAGCTTGCTCAGGTCAACGCCTTCGCTCTTCCAGTGGTCAGCGAGCTTCTTCTGGTCGAGCAGATCGGAGCGACCGATCAACTCGCGAAGAGTGCGGGCACCCATGGATGCCATCAGGCCACGCAGTTCCTCGGCGATAAAGAAGAAGTAGTTGATGACATGCTCGGGCGTGCCCTTGAAGCGCTTGCGCAGCACTGGATCCTGAGTGGCGACACCGACAGGGCAGGTGTTGAGATGGCACTTGCGCATCATGATGCAGCCGGCCGCGATCAGCGGTGCGGTGGAGAAGCCGAACTCGTCGGCACCCAACAGGGCACCGATCAGCACGTCACGGCCAGTCTTGAGGCCACCATCGACCTGAAGGACGACGCGCGAGCGCAGGCGGTTGAGCACCAGGGTCTGGTGGGTTTCGGCCAGGCCGATTTCCCAGGGACCGCCCGCATGCTTGAGCGAGGTCAGGGGCGAAGCACCCGTGCCGCCATCATAGCCGGAGACGGTGATGTGGTCGGCGCGTGCCTTCGCAACGCCGGCTGCAACCGTGCCGACGCCGACTTCGGACACGAGCTTGACCGAAATGTCGGCCTGCTCATTGACGTTCTTGAGATCGTAGATGAGCTGGGCGAGATCTTCGATGGAATAGATGTCGTGGTGCGGTGGGGGCGAGATGAGGCCCACGCCGGGGGTGGAGTGGCGCGTCTTGGCGACGATCCAGTCGACCTTGTGGCCAGGCAATTGCCCGCCTTCGCCGGGCTTGGCACCCTGCGCGACCTTGATCTGAAGCTGGTCGGCGTTGACCAAATATTCGGTGGTGACGCCGAAGCGGCCCGAGGCGATCTGCTTGATGGCCGAGCGCAGGGGATTGCGCGAACCATCGGGCAGGGGCTTGTAGCGGTCGGGTTCCTCGCCGCCTTCGCCGGTGTTGCTCTTGCCGCCAATGCGGTTCATCGCCTGGGCGAGCGTGGTGTGGGCTTCGCGCGAGATGGAGCCGAAGCTCATGGCGCCGGTAACGAAGCGCTTGACCAGGTCCACAGCCGGCTCGACTTCATCGAGCGGCACCGGTTCGCCGAGCGGCTTGATGTCGAAGAGGTTGCGGATGGCGAGATAGCCGTTTTCGCCCTCGTTCACGCGCCGGGCGAAGCTGTTGTACCGGTCCTGCGCTGTTTCGGGGGAATCGTCCCGGGTACGCACGGCGTGCTGGAGATCGGCAACGACGTCCGGGCTCCAAGCATGCTTTTCGCCACGGATGCGATAGGCATATTCCCCGCCTACGTCGAGCGCCTTGCGCAGCACGACATCATCGCCAAAGGCGAGGTTGTGACGGCGGACAGTTTCCTCGGCGACTTCGCGCAGCCCAACGCCCTCGATGGAGGTCGCCGTGCCGAAGAAGTACTTGCGCACGAATTCGGAATTGAGGCCGACCGCGTCAAAGATCTGGGCGCCGCAATAAGACTGGTAGGTGGAAATGCCCATCTTGCTCATGACCTTGAGCAGGCCCTTACCCACCGACTTGATGTAGCGGTAGACCACTTCATCGGCCGAGACTTCCTCGGGGTAATTGCCCTCAGCATGGAGCGCCTGGAGCGCTTCAAAGGCAAGATAGGGGTTGATGGCTTCGGCGCCATAGCCGGCCAGCATCGCGAAGTGGTGTATTTCGCGGGCTTCGCCGGTTTCCACCACAAGGCCGGTGGAGGTGCGCAGGCCCTTGCGGATCAGGTGATGGTGGACGGCGGCGAGCGCCAGGAGCGTGGGAATGTCCAGCCGGTCGGCGGCTACGAGGCGATCCGACAGGATGATGATGTTGTATTCGCCGCGAACAGCGTCTTCGGCGGCCTGGCACAAGGCCTCAATGGCCGCTTCCATGCCCTCGGCACCCTGGGACTTGGGATAGGTGATGTCGAGCGTCTTGGTCTTAAACTGGTTGGACTCGATCTCGCCAATGCCGCGGATCTTCTCGAGATCCTCATTGGTGAGGATCGGCTGGCGCACTTCGAGGCGCTTGACCGTCGAGAGGCCTTCCAGATCGAACAGGTTGGGGCGCGGGCCGATGAACGAGACAAGGCTCATCACCGATTCCTCGCGGATCGGATCGATGGGCGGATTGGTGACCTGCGCGAAGTTCTGCTTGAAATAGGTGTAGAGGAGCTTGGAGTTCTTCGAGAGCGCCGAAATGGGGGTGTCGGTGCCCATCGAGCCTACGGCTTCCTGGCCGGTTGTGGCCATGGGCGCCATCAGGAGCTTGATGTCCTCTTGGGTATAGGCAAATGCCTGTAGGCGGTCGAGCAGGGCTTCGGTGGGCTCGGGGGCCTTGGGCGGAACGGGCGGCAAGTCCTCCAGCACGATCTGCGTGCGGGCGAGCCAATCGGCATAGGGGTTGGCGGTGGCCAGCGTTGCCTTGATCTCGTCGTCCGAGATGATGCGGCCCTGTTCGAGGTCGATCAGCAGCATGCGGCCGGGCTGGAGGCGCCAGCGCTCGACGATGTCTTCGTCCGGGATGTCGAGCACGCCGGATTCGGAGGCGAGGACGACGTGACCTTCCTTGGTAACGAGATAGCGGGCAGGGCGCAGGCCATTGCGGTCGAGCGTTGCCACGACATAGCGGCCGTCCGAGATGGACATGGCGGCAGGGCCGTCCCATGGCTCCATCAGGGAGGCGTGGTATTGATAAAAGGCGCGGCGCTTTTCATCCATCAGCGGATTGCCGGCCCAGGCTTCGGGCACCAGCATCATGGCGGCGTGGGGCAGGGGATAGCCACCGCGAACAAGGAATTCGAGCGCGTTGTCGAAGCATGCCGTATCGGACTGGCCCTCATAGGAGATGGGCCAGAGCTTGGCGATATCGTCGCCGAAATAGCGGGAATGCACGGAGGCCTGGCGCGCGGCCATCCAGTTGACGTTCCCCCGGATGGTGTTGATTTCACCATTGTGGGTGGTCATGCGGTAGGGATGCGCGAGCTTCCAGGAGGGGAAGGTATTGGTGGAAAAGCGCTGGTGGACTAGCGCAATCGCCGACTCAAAGCTTTCGTCGGAAAGGTCGGGGTAGAAGGCCTTGAGCTGGGCAGCCAGGAACATGCCCTTGTAGACCAGGGTGCGCGCCGACATGGACACGACATAAAAGCCGTTGTCGCTGTTGCTCTCGGGGACGTCCCGGTAAACGGTGTTGGAGATGACCTTGCGCACGATCAGCAGCTTGCGCTCGAACTCGTCGAGCGTCAGGCCCTCGGGCCGCGCGATCACCATCTGCTCGATAATAGGCTGGGTGGCGATGACACCTTCGCTCAGGGGCGAATTGTCGGTGGGCACCACGCGCTCGCCCAGGAGTTCAAGGCCTTCGCTGATAATGCAGCGGCGCACTGCCTCGGCGCAACGATCGCGCAATGCGGCGTCGTTGGGATAAAAGATCATCGCTACGGCGTAGTGATGCTTTTCGGGCAGGGTAAAGGGAAGAACCTTCGCAAAGAAGGCATGTGGAGTTTGCACCAGGATCCCGGCGCCATCCCCCATAAGAGGATCGGCGCCAACAGCGCCACGGTGTTCGAGGTTTTCAAGGATTTCCAAGCCCTTCTGCACCACTTCGTGGCTGGGCTTGTTCTTGATGTTGGCGATCATGCCGATGCCGCAGGCGTCGCGCTCGTTGGCCGGGTCGTAAAGACCCTGCGCCTCTGGGCGACCAGTGACGCGGCGGCCATTCTCGATCAGGGTTTTGCGAAGAGTGGCTTTGCTGCTTGCCGGGATGATTTCACCGTTCCGCTCGTGTGCCATACTCATGTTCCTCGCTCTTGATCGCGCCCGCTGGCGGGCTGGTTCGCTATGTCGTGTGCATCCTGGGTTCGCCGGCGGCCGGCTTCACGGATGCAGTCTTGGTCCTCGTCAGGCGCGTTGCTCAAGCGGGTCGTACACAGTACGGCTCGAAAGAGCAAATACGTCCATGCTTGGGGAGTGGCGCTGCATCCAAATGGCCACTCGATTCGAACGATATACGTTCCGCCTATCCGTTTCCGCTCATCGTAGAGCGGGCCAGCCGGACCAGCGTGCGCGCTGGCCGCGGAGAGCGGGGCGACGCGTCAGATAGGACAGCCGTGCTGCCCTAACGAGGTCACATTTGCATAATTCCAAACTGGGAGCAAGCAGAAATGCTGATGTCCTATAGGAGATTTCCAGCGCTGCTATAGGAAAGTGTAGGAAAGCCTTATGGCCGCTGCCAGTGGGTGAGGGTCACCGCGGCTTCGGGATCAAGGATTTGCCAGGCTTGAGGGAGGAGACCATGCTGGCCGAGGACGAGGCGCGGGTGACCTTCGGAGAAGCAGGGGAGGCCCTGGGGAAGTAGAAGGGCTTGCTGTTCGGCAAGCTCGAAGCCCGTGAACAAATCAACAAAAAGATCGAACACGCCGGCGACAGCGACGATGCCGTTGTCCAATCCAAGCATTCTGACGGCGTCGGGAAAGCCTATGCCGGCAGGGTTCCAGAGCGTTGAATTGGTGTCGTTGGGATCCTCGGCCAGGGCTGGGACGCTCCTTGTGGCGACGAGGCGTCGGCGGCCGGGATTGGGAAAGCGCGCGTGCGCTTGCCGGCCGATCACCACGAGGTCGGAGCGGTCGAGCGCTGATTGAAAATGCTGCCAATCGGCATCATTGCGCAGTTCGGGCGGGATAAGGCCATCCGCGCCGGCGATTCTGCCGTCAACGGAAACAATGGCGTGGCCAGTGATTTGCAACAATCGATTCTCCCGAGGTGGCAGGAAGCGAAGCGCTCTCCTGCCACAGGAGAGGAGAGATGGCTATTCGAGGTGTGACTTGATGAACCAGAGTTCCTTGTCGAGCTCGCGCGAAAAGGCGGTGAGGATATCGGACGCATCAGCATCGCCGGCTTCTTCGGTCGCGTCGATATCCTCGCGCACCTGGTTGGCCAGAAGCGCGTAACGATCGGCAAGAGCGCGGAGATGGTCTTCGACCTTGCGGATCTCGGTAGGGTAAGGCTCGAGCTTGCTGGAGCGGGCGACGACCTGCGATGTGCCCAGGGCAATACCATCAAGCTGGGCGACGCGCTCGGCAATGGTGTCGACATGCAGATCCACGGCCGTGCGGAACAGATCGAGCATTTCATGCACGGCGATGAATTCGCGACCTTTGAGGTTCCAGTGTGCCTGTTTGATGATCAGGGAAAGATCGATGGCATCGGCGAGCCGGGCATTGAGAATATCAATGACGGCGGACTTGGCATTGTTGCCGGCAAGGGCAATCGAAGGGGTAGCCATGGGGGATCATCCTTTGGAGGGAGGTGTTGCCTCTTCAACAGCGCCCTGGCGATCGCGGTTCCCCTCAGCAGCAAAAAGGCGCAGCCCGTGGTGGACTGCGCCCTCTATCGGCCTAGCTGGACCTGTCGGATTAGTTGACCGACTGATCCTCAATGGTCGGCTGGGTACCGCCGTTAATCTGGATGGTGCGCGGCTTCTTGCTTTCAGGCAGTTCGCGCTTCAGTTCCAGATGCAGCAAGCCGTTTTCCAGGGTAGCGCCCTGAACCTCGACATAGTCGGCCAGCTGGAAACGCAGCTCGAAAGCGCGCTCGGCAATGCCGCGATGGAGGAATTCACGGTTCTTGTCACCCTGGGCTTCAGGCTTTGCACCCTTTACCACGAGGCTGTTTTCCTTGGTTTCGATGGCGATGTCGCCATTGCCAAAACCAGCTACAGCAATCGAGATGCGATAGGCATCATCGCCGGTGCGCTCGATGTTGTAGGGGGGGTACGTTTTGGCTTCCTGCCCGACAAGGGTGTCCAGGCGATTGAACAGGCGATCGAAACCGACGGTGGAACGATAGAAGGGGGAAAAGTCGATGGTCTGCATGATCACATTCTCCGCAAAGCAACGTGGATGTCCCGGTGGTCTCGAATAGTGCTCCCTCCATGAGGCGAGCATCAGAACTGGAGGCCGGGGTTCCCGGTAAACCGGCGAACACCGCAGATATGGGCGTGGGGTTTGGGGGTTCAAGGGGTTCTTCTGCGCGGCAAGGTGAAAATTTTTTCTGTGCAGCAGCAGTTGTTTGAGGTGGGATGGGGCAACATGCGCCGAGTTCACACCGACCCTCCCGAGGGCGAGAATGAGGCCTAAGAACCTCGAGAAGTTCGGCCCAGGGACTCTCCAGGCTTTCCTGCCATTCGAGCATAGCTCTCATGGCCTTCTCGCCAAAAAACGCTCCGCCGGAGCCTTTTGCCTGCGGCCGGCTCAAAGATGAACCGAATATGAACGAGCCATACCGGTTGAGTTCAGGCAGGGGGGCCTACAAGGACGCATGTGCTGGGGGACACCCCAGTACGCCCCGAAACGGTCCATCACCCGCCCCCCGCATGGACCGTTAAGAGAAGAGCCAGTGCATCGAAAGATGCGCTGGCTTTCTTTTTGGAGGATCTCTGGTCTAAGACGGTGGCGTATGCGTCCCAGGATTTGTTCATGAACGCCGTTGTCGACCCACAGGGACCAAGCCTGGTCAACATTCCGTCCAACCCCATTCCCGAAGGTGCGCGGGTGGGGTTTTTCCGCACCAGCGACAAGGTGCAGCTGCGCTATGCGCTGTGGCCCCGATCGGAAGGCAAGCACCGGGGCACGGTGTGCCTGGTGCAGGGGCGGACGGAGTTCATCGAGAAATATTTCGAGACCATAGAGGATTTCCGCAAGCGCGGCTTTTCCGTCGCGACCTTTGACTGGCGGGGGCAGGGCGGATCGGAGCGGCTGGTCGGGGGCAAGCTTGGCTATGTCGACCGGTTCGAGGACTACTGGTGTGATCTGAAAAGCTTCCACGCCGAGATCCTCCTGCCCGATTGCCCGCCGCCATTCTACCTCGTTGGCCATTCCATGGGCGGACTTGCGGCGCTGTTTGCCGCAGTCAATGACCGGCTGATGTTTGACCGGGTATTCCTTTCGGCGCCCATGCTGGCGCTCGATGGGCAGCCCATGAGCATGAAGAACATGGGTCGGCTCTGCGAAGCCTTGAGCTTTTTGGGCCTGGGGCGGCTGCCAGTCGGGCGCGGGTCCGACCGGGCGGCGACGGAGGCGAACTTCCCCGGCAATCCCCTGACCAGTGATCGCCGCCGCTATTTGCGTATGATCGAGGTGATCAAGGCGCGGCCGGAACTCGAGGTCAAGGCGCCCACGATCCGCTGGGCGGCGGCGGCCATGTCGGCGATGGCGGAGGCTGGGAGTGATGATTTTCCGCCGCGGGTGCGCGTGCCCCTGCTGATGCTAGCGGCCGCGCGCGACGAAGTGGTGTCCACCGCGGCGATCGAGCAATTGGGGCTGCAGTTGCGGACCGGCCGACATGTGGTGGTGGCAGGGGCCCGGCATGAATTGTTTATGGAGAACGATGTGATCCGCGCGCAGGTGCTGGCGGCGTTTGATGCGTTTATCACGGATCAGAGCTAGGGCATCCTGCCACGATCCCGGGTCAGGCCCAAGGCAGGCTCTCGTGGTGTGACAGGCTCACCATGAGGCCTGACGCGTGTGACGCTAGCTGGCGTTGATCAGCGTCAGCGCTTTTTCCAGCAGTTCGGGGCTTGCAGCAGCCACCACATTGCCGCCCCCGGTTGGTTCGCTGCCGTCCCAGCACGCGATCGCGCCTCCGGCTTCGCGGATGATTGGGACAAGGGCGGCAATGTCGTAGGTATTGAGGAAGGGTTCCACCACGAGGTCGGCGTGGCCGGCGGCGAGGAGCGCATAGCCATAGCAATCCATGCCGAAGCGCTGAAGGCGGGTGGCCGATTCCACGGCCTGCCATTTGCGCAGAAGTTCCGGCGTGCGGAACAGCGATGGCGTCGTGGTGAAGACCTTGGCCTGGGCAAGCTCGGTTTGGCCGCTGGTACGCAGGGAGGTGGTCTGGCCTTTGCGGCGGTAGTGGGAACCGCCGGGCATGGCCCAGAAAATTTCGCCGATAAAGGGCTGGCTCATGAGGCCGGCAATGGCAACGCCGTTCTGGGCGAAGCCGATGAGTGTGCCCCAGACGGGAGCGCCGGAGATAAAGGCGCGCGTGCCGTCAACGGGGTCAATGATCCATGTGAAGGGGCTGTTCCCGGTGGTGCCCCACTCTTCCCCGATAATGGCATGGTCGGGGAAGGCTTCTGCGATGACCTGGCGGATGGCAGTTTCGGCGCCGCGGTCGGCTTCAGTGACGGGGTCGAAGCCGCTTTGGAGCTTGTTGTCGATGCCCAGATCGGTGCGGAACAAGGGAAGCGTTTGCGCAGCGGCAGCGTCGGCCGCGGCAAGCAGGGTGGCTTCGACTTTTGGCAGATCTAGGAGCATGGGTGGGGTCCGGGGGCAAGAGCTCGTGGTTGGGCGGGCTCACCAAGGGTGGAGTGGGGGCGTTTTAGCCGGCTTGTGGAGGCTTGGCTATGGGGTGGGGGGCTTGGTATCCGCAGTAGACCTCATGCTGAGCGTGTCGAAGGACGAGGTGGTGGCACCCAGGCCACCACTCGCGCGCCCCGTGGTTCGACAAGCTCACCGTGAGGGATATTTGCCCCGAGGGGGCGGATTGAACTGACCACCTTGGCCGGGGATGGATCTTGAGATCGGCCCCGGGTCAGACGCGGGGCGACACGGTGTTTGTGGAGGGTGTGGTGGACGACTCACTCCGCCGCGAGTTTTTCCCCGATGCCCTGGCCGGCGACAAACGCGGGCAGGTCCAGATCGATCAGGGCGAAGATCAGGCGGTCGATGATGTTGACGATGGCCGCAAAGCCTTCGTTTTTAACCAGAGTCACCTCGTTCATGTAGAGATGGCGGCTGATTTCGATCTGGAGAGCGTGGACGCCATGCTGGGGGCGGCCATAGGAGCGGGTAACGAAGCCTCCGGCATAAGGGCGATTGCGCGCGACACGCAGGCCTGCCCCGGTGAAGAGGGTTTCCACGAGATCGATGAGGGCGGGAGCGCAGGTGGTGCCGTAGCGGTCGCCCAGGACAATGTCGGGGGCGGCCTTGTCGCCGGTGCGGTTGATACGGGGCATGGAATGGCAATCGATCAGAAGCGCCACGCCAAAGGCGGACATGGCTTCGCCCAGGAGTTTTTGAAGGGCGGCATGATAGGGATGATAAATCCCCTCGATGCGCATACGCGCGTCATCCAAGGTCAGCCGTTCGCGATAGATGGGCTTGTTTTCGGCCACGACGCGGGCGAGCGTGCCCAGGCCCGCAGCGACACGTGGCGAACTGGTGTTGAACCGGTCCGATAGCGGTTCGACGAACATGTTGGGATCGAGTTCCCAGGGCTCCCGATTGACATCGAGATAAGCGCGGGGGAAATGCGCGCGCAGCAAGGGGGCGCCCAGATGGGGGGCGCGGGCAAAGATCTCGTCGACCCACGCGTCTTCGGACTGCCGGATGGAGAGGTGATCCAGCCGGGTCATGGCAAGGAAGCGTTCGGGATAGACGCGGCCGGAATGGGCTGAGTTGAACACCACTGGCGAAACCAGGCGGCGCGGCCGAATGGTTTCAAATGCTGGCTGATCCCAATAGTCGGACCGCACGCTGCCTCCCCTTGGGGCGCCACTTTGCGGGCGCCAAACTGATTTGTGTCAATCACTGTCGCGCTTTACGAGCACAATGTCCAGATTGTCACACATTTGCGCTTACAAAATGCCGGGCGTTTGCAGATCGGCAAACTTACCTTAAACATCACCCCCTATGATCCGACTCACTAAGGCGTAAGGCCCGGAGATGTTGATGAAACGCATTCTGCTCGCGGAAGACGATAATGACATGCGCCAGTTTTTGACGCGTGCGCTCAAAAACGCGGGCTATGAAGTGGTGTCGTTCGACAATGGCCTTAGCGCCTATGAACGCCTACGCGAGGAGCCGTTTTCGCTGCTGCTGAGCGATATCGTCATGCCCGAGATGGACGGGATCGAACTGGCGCGGCGCGCGACGGAGCTCGATCCGGATTTGAAGGTGATGTTTATCACCGGCTTTGCCGCCGTGGCGCTCAACCCCGACAGCGACGCGCCCAAGGATGCGTCGGTGCTGAGCAAGCCCTTTCACCTCAAGGATCTGGTGAACGAGGTGGAGCGGCTGCTGGCGGCTTGAGATCAAACTGCCGGCATGATGGCCAAGTTTCCACATAGGGGCGACAAGTTCAGTGGAAGGCTCTTGACCCCCGGCACGGTTTTATGGTCTATCCGCGCCACTGGAACGGCTCAGCGCCGTTTCGTCCCGGAGAGATGGGCGTATAGCTCAGCGGGAGAGCACCTCGTTGACATCGAGGGGGTCACAAGTTCGATCCTTGTTACGCCCACCATCTCTCTTAAGACTTTCGCTTCGGCGATGGGAGTATAGCTCAGCGGGAGAGCATTCGCTTCACACGCGAAGGGTCACAAGTTCAATCCTTGTTACTCCCACCATCTACCTTCTCCACCGGTGAAGGCGGTCTGCAAACACCAAATTGCTGCGCTTCCGATGCTCACGTGCTCATGCACGCTGCGCTTCGGTTCTCGCAATCCGGCATTTTCGCCCCGCCTTGACCGGCTTGAAGGCAGATGGTGCCTGATCGACCCATCAGATACTTACCACATGGTCTGCCGGGCACGTTCGGGCCAAGCTTGGTCGTAGGATTGGCCGCCGACAGCACCAGCTGTCATGCTCGCGAGGATCTCGCCGGGTGTCGGGAGAATGTTGGTATCGATGTGCCGGGCGGGATTCCATAGCTCGGAGCGGACGATCGCACGGGCGCACTGGAAATAAAGCTCATCGATTTGCATGACGATGACGGAGCGGGGCGGTTTGCCATCGATGGCGAAGCTGTCGAGCAAGCCGGGATCGATGCTGAGGTGGGCTCGGCCATTGGCGCGAAAGGTGGTGCCGGAGCCGGGCAAAAGGAACAGGAAGGCGCAACGGGGGTCACGGACGATGTTGCGTAGCGAATCGATGCGGTTGTTGCCGCGGCGGTCCGGCATCATCAGGGTATGATCGTCGTGAATGCGCACGAAGCCAGGCTGATCGCCGCGGGGAGAGCAATCGACGCCCTCGGGGCCGACCGTTGCGAGGGCGGCAAAGGGGCTTGCTTCCACCAGGCGCCGATATTCGGGCGTCATGCGGCGGGCGACCTTGACCGTTGAAGCGGCGACTGGAGCGGGCTGATAAAGCGCTTCAAGCTGCTCGATGGTGGAAACGATGGTCATGGAAGTCACTTCAGGTTGATGGTGGCGGGGGCTCGTCGGGCGGCGTTTGGATGACTATATCTCTGGCATGTTCACATTCTGGAATAAGCGGGAGAACCCCATGGACGCTCATACTTTCGCAGTGACGCGCACGGATGCGGAATGGAGGGCCCGGCTGACGCCCGAGCAATACCAGGTGATGCGCAACCATGGGACGGAGCGCCCCGGCTCGTGCGCGCTGCTGCATGAAACGCGTGCTGGCACGTTTTCATGTGCCGGGTGTGACACGCCGCTGTTTGAATCGACGCTGAAGTTTGAAAGCGGCACAGGCTGGCCGAGCTTCAATGATCCGCTGCCAGGATCTGTGGAGACCACGGAAGACCGCTCCTACGGAATGGTGCGCACGGAAGTGCATTGCGCCACCTGCGGGAGCCATCTGGGGCATGTGTTCCCCGATGGCCCGCCTCCAACGGGCCTGCGCTATTGCATAAATGGCGTGGCGCTGAACTTTACCCCCGCTGAGTAGTATGATGGCCCCGGAGAGATCCGGGGCTTTTTTGTGTGTGGGCGCAGAGGAAGGACCCCCACCAAACCTCCCCCTGGGATGGGAAGGGACTGGCTGGTGGTGAGGCGCAGATCGTGCCCCAATTGCAATCGTTGGGTAGGGGTCACGTGCCCCGTGGCTTGGCCCGTGCGGTGGCCGCAGCATTGATCGGATCGTCGGGCCAGAAATGGCGGGGGTAGCGGCCTTTTAGGTCCTTGGCGACGTCTTTCCACGACCCGCGCCAGAAGCCGGGGAGATCGCGAGTGGTCTGGATCGGGCGGTGGGCGGGGGAGAGGAGGACCAAGAGCAGCGCGATCTTGCCGTTGGCAATGGTGGGATGGCGGTCGAGCCCAAAGAGTTCCTGAACGCGTGCCTCAAGAGTCGGCCCGTTCTCGCTGTCATAGTCGATGGGGAGGTGGCTACCCGAGGGGGCGGCGAAGTGGCTGGGGAGGAGGCGATCGACTTCCTGTTTTTGGGACCAAGGGAGGAGCATGTCGAGCGCATTGCCGAGATGGGCAGCGCTGATGGCGGCGAGGCGCGTTTCGCCATGGATGTGCGGCGCGAGCCAGGAAGGGTCTGCGGAAAGGGCTTTGTCGGAGAGGTCGGGCCAGGGGTCGCCCAAGGTTTGGCGGAGGAAGGTTGCGCGGGCGCGCAGGGCTTTTTGATCCTTGGACCACGGCAGGGTGTCGATGCGGCGCAGGGCAGCTTGCGCGAGGAGCTGAGCGGCTTGCTCCCAATCGGAGACCGCTATGGGTTCATCGGAGAGGCGGAGGGCGCCGTATTGGCGCGTGCGGCGGGCTCGGATGCTCGCTGAGTTCGTGTCGAAGTTCAATGTTTCAGTTTGGGTGATGCGGTCGGCGTAGAGCTGCTCGATCTCCTCGCGAGTGATCGACGCGGCGGCGCGGATGCGGCTGGTGGCGGCGGCACCGGTCATGTCGGTGACGACAAGGAAAGATTGGCGGGCGAGCGGGTCGGTTTCGTCGAGCGATGCTTGGCGGCCATTTGCGAGGCGGAAGCGGCCGGGGGCGCCCGCCGACTGGGCGACGCGGTCGGGATAGGCATGGGCGAGGTGCCAGCCGGGGGAGTTTGCTTGGGAAAGCGAGGGGTTCTGTGGTTGAACCCGAGCGTGACGATCTGAAGTGACCCAGCGGCGGGCGAGGCTGCGGGCATCTTCGGCCCGTTTTGACCGATCGGTTCGGAAGCGGTCAAGGCGATTGCTGAGGTCGGTGCTGTCCCCGCCGAGGCCCCTCTCGCCGATGAGGACGGCGAGTTCGGCGGCGGTTCTATGGTCCTCGCCGGCGGCCATGATCATGTGGGAGAGGCGGGGGTGGAGGGGCAGGCGGGCGAGGGCCTTGCCTTGCTCGGTCAGGCGACCTGCATTGTCGAGGGCGCCGAGGAATTGAAGGAGCGTCGTGGCTTCGCTCCAGGCGGGGGCAGGTGGGGGGTCGAGGAAGGTCAGCCCCTTTGGATTGGAAACGCCCCAGGCGGCGAGGTCGAGGGCAAAGCTCGCGAGATCGGCGGCAAGGATTTCGGGCGTGTCGAAGGCTTCGAGTGCGGCGGTTTGCCCCTCGTTCCAGAGGCGGATGGCGACGCCCAGGCTGGTGCGGCCTGCGCGGCCGCGGCGCTGGTCGGCACCGGCGCGCGAGACGCGCCGGGTCTGCAGGGTGGTGAGGCCGGTGTTTGGCTCATAGACGGGAACGCGGCGGAAGCCGGAATCCACCACAATGCGGACGCCTTCGATGGTGAGGGAGGTTTCGGCAATGGAGGTGGCGAGCACGATTTTGCGGCGGCCGTCTTCCGCGGGGCGAATGGCGCGGTCCTGCTCGGCGGGAGTGAGCTGGCCGTAGAGCGGAGCGATGTCGGTATTGGGTGGCACGCGGCTGGCGAGTCGTTCGGCGACACGCGTGATTTCCCCTTGGCCGGGCAGGAAGACGAGGGCGGAGCCTTCATGCTCGCGCAGGGCCGTAAGGACAGCTGATGTGACCTGATCTTCGAGGCGCGCGAGCGGGTCGGGCTCGCGGTAAAGGGTTTCGACGGGAAAGGTGCGGCCAAGGCTTTCGACGACAGGGGCGTCGTTGAGGAGTTTTGCGATGCGCGCACCGTCAATAGTGGCGGACATGACAAGGATGCGCAGATCGGGGCGGAGGGCAGTGGCATCCAGCGTCAGCGCGAGGCCGAGGTCGCCGTCGAGGCTGCGTTCGTGGAACTCGTCGAACAGCACGGCGGCGATGCCGGTAAGCTCGGGATCATCGAGCAGCATGCGGGTGAAGACGCCTTCGGTGACGATCTCGATGCGGGTTTTGGCAGAAATCTTGCTGTCCATACGGACGCGGTAGCCGACCTTTTCGCCGACCTCTTCCCCCAGGAGGCGCGCCATTTGGGCGGCTGCAGCGCGGGCGGCGAGGCGGCGGGGCTCGAGCATGATGATGCGATTATCGTTGCGCCAGGGGACGTCCAAGAGGGCCAGGGGAACGCGGGTGGTCTTGCCAGCGCCAGGCGGGGCGACGAGGATTGCTGTGGGGTTTTCGGCGAGCGCGGAAAGGAGCGCAGGCAGGGCGTCGTCAATGGGGAGGGGCGGCAGGGGCATGGTCGGGTTTTGGGGGATTGGGATAGCGCAAGCAAGAGGGCGTGGGTATTCCTTACTCGAACCACCTGCGAATGCGGCGTGATCGCACGATGGGCCCGGCTCAAGGGGCTCGACCCGTGCTTTTGGTTAAGATGGTTCGAGGCACAAAGTTTCCGAAAGGGCGCCAAGAGCGTTAGGGTGCGAAAATCCGCCAGGAGACGAGAATGAGCAATGTCCGGATCGAGAACGAGCATCTAAGCGTGGAAGTCGCGCCGCTGGGTGCGGAGATGCAGAATCTGCGAACCAGCGATGGGGCGGACTGGCTCTGGGATGGAGATCCGCAGTTTTGGGCGGGGCGGGCGCCGGTGTTGTTTCCCGTCGTGGGGCGATCGCCGGATGATCATCTGGTGATCGAGGGGCAGCGTTATCCCATGAGCCAGCATGGGTTCGCGCGGCGGAATGAATTCACGCTGCTCGAGAGTGGGCAGGATTTCTCGAGGTTCGAGCTGCACGCCAATGAAGTAACGCACAAGGCTTACCCCTATGAGTTTAGCCTCGTTATTGAGCATCGGCTTGAAGGGCGCGCCGTTCGGGTGACGGCGGCGGTTGAAAACCTTGATGTGAGGCCCATGCGTTACGGGGTCGGGTTTCATCCGGCGTTTGCGTGGCCGCTGCCCGGCTGCACGGGGGAAAAGCACAGGGTGATCCTCGACAATGGCGGCGAGCCGCTGATGGCGCAACTATCGGACGGGCTGGTGAAGCGGGAAAAGCTGCCCTCGCCTTTTACCGAAGGCGAGTTGGCGCTGCATGATGATCTGTTCAAGGCTGATGCGTTGATCTTCCCTGAGGGCGCAGGAACGGGCTTGCGCTATGCGGCGGACAGCCGCGCCATCCATTTCACCTGGGAGAATTTTCCAAACTTGGCGCTCTGGTCGCGAGGCGGCGGGCAATTCGTGTGCCTTGAGCCATGGCATGGGACGGCGGCGATGATGGGCGGCAGTGACGCACTGGAGGAGCGGCCGTTTGTGGAGGTGCTGGAGCCAGGTGGGCGGCGAAAGTACGGGTTCAGGACGGAACTGATAGGGTAGGGATGGTGCCAGCCCTTGTGGTCCCATGGGCTCACCAGAAGGGCTAGTCAGGCTTTCGCGATTACTCGGCGGCGTCGCGGTTATCGACCAGCGCATCGGGGCCGTTGGGATCGCCGGGGGCGGTTTCGGCTCCAAGGTCGGGGAACGCAACGACGCGGTTGTTGCGGAAGTCGAGGCGAACAACGAGGAGGCCCCGTTCTTCAAACCAGGTGAGAAGGCGGCGGGCGCGGTTGGCCGAGTGGGTGCCGTAAAGGCGCGCGAGCGTTGCGTCGGAGGGGCATGGGGCGCCGGTAAGGGCGGCTTGCGCGAGGACCAGGAACACGCCCTGGACGTCGTCGGTCAGGGTTTCGCTGAGGGAGAGCGCCTGTTGCCAGCCTTCGGACTGCGCTGTCTCCGGATCGGGGGCGACTCGGGCGACGGCCAGCTTGCGCTTGAAGGCAGGCAGGGCGGGCGGCTCGCCGGGGACGCGGCGGATGCGGCAGCGGACCAGAAAATCCTGATAAAGAACCGCCACGGTGCGGAAGCTGGCGTCGGGGTCGCCCAGGAGCTCGGCCATGATGGCGTCGATCTGCGCCTCGCGCTCGGCTTCGTCGATTTCGGGGAACAGGGTTTGCGGCGCGGGCTCTGCCTCGGGGCGCGGGCGCGAGAGCTGGGCCAAGAGTTCGTTGGTTGAGGGCGGCGGTGGCGGCGGCGGGCGGCGCACGACGGGCCGCGCGATTTCTTCGGGTGAAGCGGCAAAAATCAGCTCGGCCGCATCGACCGGCGTCTCGGGAAGCGGGGTCAGCTTGGGGCTGGTGGAGCGAGCGGAGGTTTCAACCACCCCGATGGTGACCGGAAGCGGCCGACGAGAAATGGCGGGGCCAAGGGCAATGAAGTGGCCGCGCGCCAAGTCGCGGAACTGTTCGGCCTGGCGCTTTTCCATGCCAAGGAGATCGGCGGCGCGGGCCATGTCGATGTCGAGAAAGGTGCGGCCCATCAGGAAATTGCTGGCTTCGGCGGCGACGTTCTTGGCGAGCTTGGCAAGGCGCTGGGTCGCGATTACGCCGGCGAGGCCGCGTTTGCGGCCGCGGCACATGAGGTTGGTCATGGCGCCGAGGGAGAGTTTGCGCGCTTCATCGGACACTTCGCCGGCGACAGACGGGGCAAAGAGCTGGGCTTCGTCGACCACGACAAGAACGGGATACCAGAAGTCGCGGTCGGCATCGAACATGCCGCCCAGGAACGCAGCGGCAGCACGCATCTGCTGCTCGACGTCGAGCCCTTCAAGGTTGAGGACCACAGAGACGCGGTGCTGGCGCACGCGGGCGGCGATGCGGGTGAGTTCGGCTTCGGTGCGCGTGGCGTCGATCACCTGATGGCCGAAACGCTCGGAAAGCGTGGTGAAATCGCCTTCAGGGTCGATGATACATTGCTGCACCCAAGGGGCGGATTGCTCCAGGAGGCGCCGCAAGAGGTGGGATTTGCCGGAGCCCGAATTGCCCTGCACCAGAAGGCGGGTGGCCAGCAATTCTTCCAGATCGAGCATTGCGGGCGCCTTGCCGGTGCTCACGCCCATGTCGATGGCTACTTTCATCGGGTCTCCCAAACGGGTGTCACGTCCCGTTCGGTCGGGAGGCACGCACACACGCAGAACTTCGCGTGAAGGGATAGCACGGATCGTCGTTGATTCGAGCCAGGTGTGGGGTGTCTTGCACAGGATCTAGTGGCGGAGGCGCCACCCTAGCTTTGCTGAGGCCCTGCGGCCGAGCGGCGCTACCCTCCTCCCAAAGGTGGAGATGGGGCATCCTAGTATCGGGAACTTCTAGGGGAAGTTGGGTGGGGGGCGGGAGAGACGGCAGGTTGGCCTCAAAGCCCCCCCTTGATCCTCCCCCTGACAGGGGGAGGTGTCGACTGGGACATCCCAGCCACAAAAGGGCAGGGGTCGGCTAAGGGATCGCGACGCTAGAACTTAACCAGAGTGTTCACGTTCACCGGCAGGCCAGTGTTGAAGGACTGGTTGGCGGCGATGCCGGTGAGGATGGAAAGGGCGCCGTCGCGGTGATTGGCGCCATAGCCGGGTTTGGGCGTGGCGCCGCCGAAGATTTCCTCGAGCATGATCTTGTCACCGCCGCCATGACCGCCCTCGCCATGAACGAGCGGTACGACGCGACCCTCGCCATGGAGGGGGAAATGGTAGAGGTCGATCCCCTTGGCAGCGCCCTCGGCAGTCGAGGTGGAGCCGGCGTTGATATAGGAGGTCTCGCGGACCATCAGTTCAAGGCGGCCGCCAGTGCCGTTGATGGCGACGTTAAAGCCTTCCCAGGGGGCGTAGGCATAAAGCGAATAGGTCATCACCGCCTTGTTGCGGTAGCGAACCATGACGTTCATGGTGTCTTCAATGGAGATGCCATCGCCAAAGACGTTCTGGTCGCGCTGGTAGCCGTCTTCCTTTTCCGCGTCCCAGTAGAGGCCCTTCTGCACAGGGTTGGAGGTGAGGTCGATGGCGAACTTGTCGTCCTTGGCCGCCTGGACGCCCGTGGTGCGGGTATAGGGCGTGAAGACGCCGCGCTCTTCGGCGTTGGCACGGCCGTAGAATTTGAGGTCGCCCATGGCAAAGACGGTGTCGGGCTGGGAGCCGAGCCAGAAATTGACGAGATCGAAATGGTGGGTGGATTTGTGAACCATGAGGCCACCCGAATTGCGCTTGTCGCGGTGCCACCGGCGGAAATAATCGGCGCCGTGGCGCGTATCGAGCAGCCATTCGAAATGCACGGAAGTCGGCGTGCCGATGGCGCCAGAGGCGACCAGCTCGCGCAGGGCGGAATTGTGTGGGGCATAGCGGTAGTTGAAAGTGACGCGCACATCGCGCCCGGTCCGTTCCACCGTGTCCAGGATCTGCTGGCATTTTTCGGCGTCTGTGGTCATCGGCTTTTCGGTGATGACGTCGCATCCAGCTTCAAGCGCAGCGATGATGTAGCGGTGGTGGGTACGATCAATCGAGGTGACGATGACCGTGTCGGGCTTTTCCTTGCGGACCATTTCGCTGAAATCGGCAGCCTTATAGGTGGGCAGGGCCTGTCCGCCCAGTTCGCCTTCGATGACGCGGTTGGTGTAGTCCATACGGGTCTGGTTGGTATCGCAAAGGGCGACCAGGCGGGAATGTTCGCGATGGGGGCCCAAGATGGCCTCGTAGAACATCCGTGCGCGACCCCCGGTCCCCACGAGCGCGTAGGTCTTGGCCATTCATTATTCTCCCAATTCGACTAATCCTGCGCCAGAGGGTGGCGCTCGCAAGGCGTCTACCATACAAGATTGGGGAAGGTCACTATTGTTTCGGTGCTTTTGATGGGGCATGCGGGGTGGACTACAGATCGTCACCCATGACTTGACCCAAGGGGGCTTTGAGAGCCCTTGAAGTGTAGAGCCCTCGGGCTAAACCGGGGTGACGAGCGGGGGTGGAGTGCTCGCGGGCAGGTTACTTCGCGATGGCTGATGATGGAGATGCTATGACTGACGTGCTCGACATTCCCGAGGAGACCATGGCTTGGCGCGTGGTGGGGGCTTTGCGCGACGAAATCGTCAGCATGGCGCTCAAGCCCGGCGACGTGATCTCGGAGAGCGACATTGCGGCGCGCTATGGAGTGTCTCGGCAACCGGTGCGCGAGGCCTTTATCCGTCTGGCGCAGCAGGGCTTGCTTTTGATCCGGCCCAAGCGGGCAACAGTGGTGAAGAAGATTTCGCCCGAGGGGGTGCGGCAATCACGGTTCATTCGCGAATCGATTGAGGTGGAGATCGTGCGGCGCGTGGCGGCTAAGGGCGGCACGGAGGCCGGTGCTGTGTTGGGCGAACTGATCGAGGACCAGGAGCGGGCCTCGGCGGCAAAGGACAGCCGACGGTTTCACCAGCTCGACGAATTGTTTCACCGCACGCTCGCGCGGCTGGCGGGGGTAGAATACGCCTGGCAGCTGATCGACGACCATAAGATGCAGCTCGACCGCGTGCGCTTCCTGACGCTGGGCGTGTCCTCGGCGCAGGTGGCAATCGGGGAGCACAAGATCATTGTGGCCCGGGTCGCCGAGGGGGACGTTGTGGGAGCCGAAGCGGCAATGCGGGCGCATCTGGGCCGGGCGGAAATCCTTCTGATGCAGACCATCAGCGACTTTCCCCATTATTTCGAATAATGAGCGGCCAAGCGGTGCACCGTTTGCTGGCTTGCACCGTTTAAGCAGTGTCGCGCCGTATGCGCGGCCATTTTTGCAGGAAAATCATCGATGAAAACGCGCCGCTTGGGCAAGACGGGTTACGAGGTCTCCGAGATCGGGCTGGGATGCTGGCAATTGGGCGAGGCATTCGGGCCGGTGAATGACCAGACGGCGGAGAACATACTCCGGGCCGCCGTTGAGGCTGGTGTCACTTTCTGGGACACGGCGGATGTTTATGGAAACGGTCAGAGCGAGCGTCGGATCGGCGCGCATCCCAAGCCGGCCAATGTGAAGGTGGCGACGAAGCTTGGACGTTCAGGCGCGCTGTTTCCCGATAAATACACCAAGGAAGGTGTTCGCGAGAGCCTGCGGGGTTCGGCGGAGCGGCTCGATGTGGAGAGCCTGGACCTAGCGCAGCTGCATTGTGTGCCGACCGAGGTCCTGCGCGATGGCGCGATCTTTGGCTGGATGGACGAGCTCAAGGCCGAAGGCTTGGTCAAGCACTGGGGCGCCAGCGTCGAGACCATCGAGGAGGGAATGATTTGCCTGGAGCAGCCGGGCTGTTCGACGCTGCAGATCATCTTCAATCTGTTTCGGCAGGACGCGGCCAAGGAATTGCTGCCCAAGGCGGCCGAAAAGGATGTCGGCATTATCGTGCGACTGCCGCTGGCGAGCGGGCTTTTGAGCGGCAAGTTCGACAAGAACACGCGGTTTGATCCCAGCGATCACCGCAATTTCAATCGTGACGGGCAGGCGTTTTCGGTGGGCGAGACGTTCTCGGGCATTCCGTTCGAGCGGGGCGTGGAACTGGTCGCCGAACTCAAGGGGCTTGCGCCCGAAGCCATGCCCATGAGCCAGTTTGCGCTACGCTGGATTTTGGATCATCCGCAGGTGAGCACCATTATTGCCGGGGTGAGCAAGCCGGAGCAGCTGGCCGACAACGTGTCAGCGAGCGAGCAGAAGAGCCTGTTCCCGGCCCTGATGGGCAGGCTGACGGAATGGTATGAGAAGCATGTCAGGCCGGAAATCCGGGGCGGCGTCTAGGATACGTCGCTCTTCGCGTGATGCCGGCCTGCAAATGGCCGCCCCTGCGCTTCCGGTGCTGACGTACTCCAAGTACGCTCCGCTCCGGTTCTCGGGTGCGGCCATTTTCGTCTCGGACTGACGCGAAGTCCGACATGTCCTTGATTGTGCCCGAACTTGCACGCCCCTAGCGCATCTGGGGTGGCGTCCCTAGATTGTTAGCCAACAACCCAATCCGAGTATCCCCATGACATACCATGCTGCCTTCGAGTTGATCCGCGACGAGCATATTGCGGAGGCCAATTCGCAGGCGCTGCTGTTCCGGCACAAAAAGACCGGGGCGGAGGTGCTTAGTCTGGTCAATGAGGACGAGAACAAGGTGTTCGGGATCACCTTCAAGACCCCGCCCGATGATTCAACGGGTGTCGCGCATATCCTGGAGCATTCGGTGCTTTGTGGGTCGCGCAAGTACCCGGTCAAGAAGCCGTTCGTGGAACTGATCAAGGGATCGCTCAACACGTTTCTCAACGCCATGACCTTTCCGGACAAGACGGCTTATCCGGTGGCGTCGCAGAACCTGAAAGATTTCTACAACCTCGTCGATGTGTACCTCGATGCCGTGTTCTTCCCGTTGATCACGGAAGACACTTTCCGACAGGAAGGCTGGCACTACGAGCTCGAGAGCATCGAGGCGCCGCTGGTCTACAAGGGCGTGGTGTTCAACGAAATGAAGGGCGTGTTTTCATCCCCTGACGCGGTGATGCGCGACCTCTCGCAGCGCTCGCTTTACCCCGACGTGACTTATGGGAAGTCCTCCGGTGGCGACCCGAAGGCCATTCCGGACCTGACCTACAGCCAGTTCAAGCGCTTCCACGAAAAGTTCTACCATCCCTCAAACACACGGGCGTTCTTTTCGGGCGATGATCCAGCCGGGGAGCGGCTGGCGATCCTTGATGCCTATTTCTCGCAGTTTGAAGCGGCGCCGGTGGATGCCGAAGTTGGGCTGCAATCGCGCTTCAATGCGCCGCGCACAGTCGTTGCGACCTATGCCGGCACCAAGGAGAAGGGCAAGGCGCGCGATGGCATGGTGCAGCTGAACTGGATGCTGGATCCGCCGGCTGACCGGACCGAAGCCCTGAGTCACGGCATGCTGAGCTATCTGCTGGCAGGCAATCCGGCGGCGCCCTTGCGCAAGGCTCTGACGGAGTCCGGGCTGGGCGAGGGCATGACCGGCGGTGGGATTGGCTCGGGCCTGCGCCAGCCGATGGCGAGCTTTGGCATGAAGGGGATCGATGCGGCGGATGCCGAAAAAGTTGAGGCGCTGATCCTCCAAACGCTTGAAGAGATCGCCGAGGGCGGCTTTGCGCCGGACCAACTGGAAGCGGCGGCCAATACGTTCGAGTTCTCGCTGCGCGAGAACAATACGGGGTCCTTCCCGCGGGGCCTGAGCTATATGTTCAATGCCTTGGGAACATGGCTCCATGGCGGCGACCCGCTGGCACCGCTTGCGTTTGAGGGCTCATTGGCGGCGCTTAAGGAGAAGGCAGGAGCCAAGCATTTCGAGAGCGAAATCCGCAGGCTGTTTCTGGACAACATGCACCGCACAACGGTAGTGCTGAGCGCGGACCCGGAGCAGGGTGCGCGCGAGGCGGCGCGGGAAGCCAAAATTTTGGCCGGGGTGCGCAAGGGGCTGGACGAGACGGCGCTGCGCCAGATGGTCAAGGAGACAGAGCGGCTCAAGGCGCTGCAGGAAAGTGTGGACGATCCGGCGGCGCTCGCCAAGATCCCGACGCTGACCCTGCAGGATCTGCCACGGGAAATCCGCAAGGTGCCGATGGAACTTGGGACCTTGGGTGATGTCAGGCTGTTCTACCATGACCTGCCGACCCTAGGAATTTTGTATCTCGACTTCGGGTTCGATTTGCATGTGCTCGACAAGGAATTGCTGCCCTATTTGCCATTGTTCGGACGGGCGCTGCTGCAGACGGGGACGAGCAAGGAAGATTTCGTCTCGCTGACGCAGCGGATTGGGCGGACCACGGGCGGGATCGCGCAGCATCGCGGGCTCTCGGCACGGCAGGGCAGCGATGGGAGCGCGGCATGGTTCTTCCTTTCGGGCAAGGCTGTGCCGGACAAGTTTGGCGCCATGCTCGACATCGTGGGCGATGTGCTGCTCGATGCGCGGCTCGATAATCGCGAGCGCTTCCGCCAGATGGCCCTGGAAGAAAAGGCCGGCTTTGAAGCGCGGCTGGTGCCGGCTGGCAATTCCATTGTGGATACCAGGCTGAAATCCGGACTGACCGAAGCCAGCTGGATTGCCGAGCAATTGGGTGGCGTCAGCTATTTGCAGTTTCTGCGTGGGTTGGTGGAGCGGATCGACAATGACTGGGCTGGTGTCGAGGCGGCGCTGGTGCGCATCCGCGATACGCTGTTCAATCGCGGGCGGATGGTGATCAATGTCACCGCCGATGGATCGCTCTGGGAGCGGGCGCGGTTGGAGATCGAGGGCTTCCTGGGGCGCTTGCCGGATGCGGACTATCCTGTCGCGGATTGGAACATCGACTACCGTCCACGATCGGAAGGGCTGATCATTCCGGCGCAGGTCAATTATGTGGGCAAGGGCGCCAATCTGCGCCAGCTCGGGTTCGAGCTCACCGGGGCGGCCAATGTGGCCATCAAATTCCTCAACACGACCTACCTATGGGACAAGGTGCGCGTGCAGGGCGGCGCCTATGGTGGCTCTTCGCGGTTCGATCTGACGAGTGGGAATTTCTCGTTCCTCAGCTATCGCGACCCGAATCTGCTCAAGACGATCGATGCCTATGACGGGGCCAGCCAGGCGCTGCATGCGCCTATTGGGGAGAGCGATCTGACCCGCTCGATCATCGGGGTGATTGGGGATGTGGATGGCTATGAGTTCCCGGACGCCAAGGGCTACTCGTCCATGTGGCGCTATCTGACGGGGACAACGGACGAGATCCGCCAGCAGCGGCGCGACGAGATCCTGGGCACCACGCAGGCAGACTTCAAGCGGCTGGCGGAAGCTGTGGATGCGATTGCGCGACAGGGGCATGTGGTGGTGCTTGGGGGTGAAGCCGCAATTACGGGCGCGAACGAGAAGCGGCCGGGTCTGCTGGAGGTAATGCGGGTGAAGTGACGGGCTCGGCGCCAGCGAGTCTGAACTAGTCGGCTGGCGCCAGCGTTACCTTTTTCATGGTAGCGCAAATTCTCGACCGGGACCTTCATATCAAGGCAATAGACGCCTTTATCGATCCGAGTGTGCCGCGGGAGCGGGCGATTATCACACATGGGCACGCGGATCATGCGCGCTCGGGGCATGGGGCGGTGCTGGCGACGCCCGACACGATCGCGATCATGAAGACCCGATATGGCGAGGATTGCGCCGGGCAGTTCCAGGCGCTTCCATTTGGCGAGCCGCTTGCCATTGATGACGTGACCATCACGTTTTTCCCCGCGGGGCATGTGCTGGGGTCGGCGCAGGTGCTGATCGAGCACCGGGGGCAGCGCGTGGTGGTAACGGGGGATTACAAGCGGCTGGCGGATCGGACGTCGCAGCCGTTCGAGCTGGCGGAATGCGATCTGCTGGTGACGGAAGCAACGTTTGCGTTGCCGGTGTTCCAGCATCCCCATCCTCGACACGAGATCGGGCGGCTGCTGAAATCGGTGGCCGACAATCCCGAGCGCTCGCACCTGGTAGGGGCATATGCGCTGGGCAAGGCGCAGCGGGTGATTGGGTTGTTGCGGGATGCGGATTGGGACCGGCCGATATACCTGCATGGCGCGATGATCCGGCTATGCGAGCTTTACCAGGAGCTGGGCGTCGAACTGGGTGATCTCAGGCCAGCGACGGGAACCACGAAGGCCGAGATGGCAGGGCAGATCGTGATCGCACCGGCTTCGGCGATCCGAGACCGGTGGAGCCGTCGGTTTCCCGATCCCGTGGTGTGCCAGGCATCGGGCTGGATGAGCGTCAAGCAGCGGGCCCGGCAAGCGCTGGTGGAATTGCCATTGGTGATTTCGGACCATTGCGACTGGGGCGAACTGCTGCAGACCATTGGGGACACGGGGGCGCAGACCGTGTGGGTGACGCATGGTCGGGAGGATGCGCTGGTTTATTGGTGTCGTCGCCAGGGGCTGCAGGCGGAGCCGCTCAATATCCAAGGGTTTGAGGACGATGGCGGGGATGGCGCCGAATGAAGCGCTTTGCCCAATTGCTGGAGCTTTTGGCATTGACGCCGTCGCGCAACCGGAAGCTTGCCGCGCTGACGCAGTATTTCCGGGAAGTGCCAGACCCCGATCGCGGCTATGCACTGGCGGTGCTGACGGGAGCGCTGACCTTCCGCAACGTCAAGCCACAGCTTCTGCGCGAAACGGTGCTGCGCGAGGTGGACGAGACGCTGTTTGCCATGAGCTATGACTATGTTGGCGATCTGGGCGAGACCATTGCGCTGATCTGGCCCCATCATGGGGAAACGGGCGATCTGCCGTCCTTGACCGACCTCATCGAGTTGTTCAACACGACATCAAAGAGCGATTTGCCCAAGCTGATTGCGGCGCTGCTGACGCGGGCGGAGATCAATGAGCGCTGGGCGCTGGTGAAGCTGGCAACCGGGGCGCTGCGCATCGGGGTTTCGGCGCGGCTCGCCAAGACGGCGCTCGCGGAGATGAGCGGAAAGGATCTGCAGGAGATCGAAGAGGTCTGGCACGGGCTCAAGGCGCCGTATCTGGATCTGTTTGCCTGGCTCGATGGTAAGGCGGAGCGGCCCGATATCGATCATGCGGCGCGGTTTCACCCGCTGATGCTGAGCAATCCGATCGACGAGGAAAAGGATCTCGGCAGGCTCGATCCCAAGGACTTTTCGGCCGAGTGGAAATGGGACGGCATTCGCGTTCAATTGGTGCTGGGGGAGGGGACGGCGTCGCTGTTTTCGCGCACGGGCGACGATATCGCCAATGCGTTTCCCGATATTGTGGAGAATGTGTCGGGGCAGGCGGTGCTCGACGGCGAATTGCTGGTGGGCAAGAATTTCGAGGCGGGGAGCTTCAACGATCTGCAGCAGAGGCTCAACAAGAAGGTGGCGTCGGCAAAGCACCTCAAGGACAGCCCGGCCTTTATTCGCGTTTATGACATGCTGTTCGATGGGCGCGAGGATATCCGGACGCTGCCATGGACGGAGCGGCGCAAGCGGCTGGAGGCGTGGTTGGAGGCCAACCCGCAGAGCAGGCTCGATCTTTCACCCGTGCTGCCGTTTAGCGACTGGGACGATCTGGCACAGCAGCGTCGGCAGGGGGCGGATGAACAGGGGCACGAAGGAGTGATGCTCAAGCTGCGCTCCTCCCCTTATGTGCCGGGGCGGCCCAAGGGCTATTGGTTCAAGTGGAAGCGTGACCCCAATGTGGTGGACGCGGTGCTGATGTATGCTCAGCGCGGGCATGGCAAGCGAAGCTCGTTTTATTCGGACTACACATTTGGCGTCTGGAAGGGGAACGAGATCGTGCCGATCGGGAAGGCCTATTTCGGGTTCACCGATGAGGAGTTGAAGCAACTCGACAAGTGGATCCGAGCCAATACGATCCAGGCGTTTGGGCCGGTGCGCGAGGTCAGGAAGGAACTGGTGTTCGAGGTAGCGTTCGACTCGGCGCAGGAGAGTGCGCGGCACAAGTCGGGGGTGGCGCTGCGGTTTCCGCGAATCAACCGGATTCGGTGGGACAAGCCGGCGAGCGAGGCGGGAACATTAGAGGATATGGCAGTCTTCATAGCGGCGTCGTAAGCTTGCGCCGGGCCAATAGCGACCAAGAGATCCATACGATGTCATCCCGATCCAATCACCAGCGGCTTCAAGATCTCGCCGAGCAGATGCGGGCAGCGGCGGAGGCGATGGATTTCGAGAAGGCGGCGGCGTTGCGCAATGAGATTGCTCGGCTCAAGGGTGAGGCGCCAGCGGAAGGCGGCGATCCAGACAGTGTCACTGTGGGGCAGCCGCCGCCGGGTGCCATGGGGCTGGGAACGCAGGTGCCGGTGCGGCAGCCGCCAAAAGGGTGGGTGAAGCCCAAGAAGCCGGATCTGATGACCAGGAAGGTGAAGCCGCGGGGTGGTCGGTCCTAGCTGGCTTTTTCCAGCCGCTCGTCGGCGAGTTTTCTGATTTCGCGCAGTTCGGCGATGGTGGTTTGAAGGTCGAGGAGTTGGCCTTCGAGGGAGGCGAGGCGTTCATCGACCTTGTCGATGAGCAGGTGAACCTGCTGGGATCGGTTGGCGTCGTAGAGACTGAGATAGTCAAAGATATCGCGCAGGGAGAACCCGAGGCGCTTGCCGCGCAGGATCAGGATCAGCCGGGCGCGGTCGCGGCGGCGGAAGATGCGCGTGGCGCCGACGCGTTCGGGGGAGAGCAGGCCCTTGGCTTCGTAGAAGCGGATGGCGCGGGTGGAGATGCCGAACTCCTTGGCGAGATCGGCGATGGCAAAGAGGTCCTTGTTGTCGCTTTCGGAGCGGGTCATGGGTGCCGCCCATGAGTTTGGGCGTACTCCTCGCGCAACTCCTTTTTGCTGAGCTTGCCGATCAGAGTCTTGGGGAGGGCGTCCTTGAAGATGATTTCCTTCGGCATCTCGATCTTGTTGAGGCGTTCGGCCAGGAAGTGCTTGAGGTCGTGTTCGGTCGTGTTGTGGCCCGGCTTGAGCTTGACGAAGGCGACGGGCGCTTCCCCCCGATATTGGTCGGGGACGCCGATGACATTGGTTTCCTCAACGGCCTCGTGGGTCATCAGCGCTTCCTCGATGGTGCGGGGATAAACGTTGAAGCCCGAGCAGATGATGAGATCCTTGATGCGATCAACAAGGAACACGTAGCCGTCCTCATCGATGTGGCCGACATCGCCGGTGCGCAGCCAGCCATCCATGAAGGCCTTTTCGGTTTCTTCCGGACTGTCAAAATAGCCGGCCATGACCTGAGCGCCCTTAACCTGGAGTTCGCCATCCTGCCCGATCCCGACGGGCTCGTTCGTATCAATATCAACGAAACGAATGTCGGTGCCGGGTAGGGGCATGCCGATCGACATGGGCTTGGACGGAACGCGCAGGGCGGCGCAGCATACGACAGGCGAAGCTTCGGTGAGGCCGTAGCCTTCTGCCAGCAAGGCCTTCGATTTTTTGCTGAATGCTGCACGCACTTCATCGGGCAGAGCGGCGCCACCGGAGATGGCGACCTCAAGGCTTGCGAGTTGCTCTGGTTTGGCCGTGCTGGCGCGGGCGATGGCGTTGAGCAGGGTGGGAACCGTCGGGAGGACATTGGCGCGCGTACGAGAAAGCAGGTTCAGCAGCGCCTTGAGTTCGAAGCGCGGCAGCATGACGACCTGGGTACCATTGCAGAGCGGCACGTTCATGCAGACAGTCATGGCGAAGATGTGGAAGAACGGCAGGACCGCCACGACCTTGCTCGGCGGGTAGAACAGCCCGAGGCCCCACTTGTTGATCTGGCTCATATTGGCCGAGATATTGGCGTGGGTAAGCAGCGCGCCTTTGGGAGTGCCGGTCGTGCCGCCGGTATATTGCTGGACGGCCACGTCGTTCTTGGGATCGATGACAACAGCGTCCGGCATGTCGTTGCGCGCGATCATGTCGTTGAAAAAGATGATGCGATCGGCAACAGGGGAGCGCTTTGGGCGAGCGAGATCCTTGCGCTTGGCTAGCGAGTAGAGGATTTTCTTGGCCAGCGGCAGGGCGTCGGGGAAGTGGCAGACCACGAGCGACTTGACATGGCCGGCCTGGACCAGCTTCTCGGCTTTCTCAAAGATCTGCTGCAGATCCAGTGTCACGAGCACATCGGCGCCGGCGTTCTCGGTGATGTGGCTGAGCTCATGAACAGTGTAGAGCGGATTGCAATTGACCACGACGCCGCCCGCGCGCAGCACGCCATAATAGGCGATGGGATAAAAGGGCGTATTGGGCAGCATCAATGCGACGCGGGTGCCCTTGGTGACGCCAAACTGTCTTTGCAGTGCGCCGGCAAAAGCCGTGATTTTCTTGGCAAGGTCGCCAAAGCTGGTGGTGCCGCCCAGGAAGTCGAGGGCGGGGGCGAAGGGGTTCTTGGCGCAGGCGGCGAGGACCTGTTCATGGACCGGGCGGATATCGAGCTCGACATCCCATTTGATGCCGTCGGGATAGTTGGCGATCCACGGGCGCGGGTGAGAGACCGTCTCAGTCGGGGTATCCATGGTGTCCTCCGGTGGCGCTTGCACGCGCGGGCTTATGCCCCTCACTGGGAATATTCCACGGCTTTACGTTAGCGTCAAATCGATGCCGTTGTTTTTGGTGCCTAGGAGGTACCCACCCAACCTCCCCGTGGGTGGGCAGGTGTAGGAAAGGCATACATGCCTCGGCAAGCTTACAAGGACGTAATGGGCTCTGAGTTGACGTTTACGTAAAGCGCGCTAAACTATCTCGAACCGGACGGGCAGGCCGCACTGGGATGCGGTTCGGCAGCATCGATGCGGGCGAACTTTTCCTCAGCCTCGTTCGTTGGTTCAATCAAACAATCCTGCCGCTTCGGGGCATGCAGGGTGATGTGGAGGGGCGAGTCGTGACCATTGCACTTATCGTGATCAGCCTTGTGGCTTTTGCCGTTCTGGCGGTGCGGGAAAGCCCGATGTGGCAGTGGGCGCTGGCGGCGCTGGTGATCGGCTTGTTGACGCGCATCGATTTCACAAGAGACGGCATTGAGGTGGCGAGTGATGCCGGCGGGCTGATCCTGGTGCTTTTGCCCGCGTTCATCCTGGGGTTGCTCAGCATTGAAGCTTTTCGCAAGGCGACGGTGCTGCGGCCCATCTATGGAGCGGTCAAGTCGATTCTGCCCCGCGTGAGCAAGACCGAGCAGGAGGCGCTGGATGCCGGCACGGTGGGTTGGGATGCTGAGCTGTTTTCGGGTCGCCCCGACTGGAGCAAGCTTGATGCCGTTCGGCCACTGACGCTGACGGCCGAGGAACAGGCTTTTCTGGACAACCAGACCGAAAAGGCCTGCGCCATGATGAACGATTGGGACATCCGTCACAATTGGTCGGACCTCAGTCCCGAGCTTTGGCAGTATTTCAAGGACGAGGGTTTCCTTGGCATGCTGATCGGCAAGGAGCATGGAGGCTTAGGCTTCTCGGCGCAGGCGCAGTCCATGATCGTTTCCAAGATCGCCAGCCGCTCGGTGGCGGCGGGGATTACCGTCATGGTGCCCAATTCACTGGGGCCTGGCGAATTGCTGGAAAAGTATGGCACACCCGAGCAGAAGGAAAAGTACCTCCGGCGGCTGGCGCGCGGTCTTGAAGTGCCGTGCTTTGCCCTAACGGGCGTGCATTCGGGGTCCGATGCGGGTGGCATGCGTGATATCGGCGTGGTGACGCGTGGCATGCATAATGGCGAGGAAGTGCTGGGCGTTCGGCTGAGCTTCGACAAGCGCTATATCACGCTGGCGCCCATTGCGACGCTGGTAGGCCTGGCGTTTATCCTCAAGGACCCGGATAATCTGCTTGGGCGCGGCACCGATATCGGGATCACGCTGGCGCTGGTGCCGCGTGATCATCCGGGCGTGGAGATCGGGCGCAGGCATTTCCCAGGCCGGCAGGCCTTCATGAACGGGCCGGTGCGTGGGCGCGACGTGTTTATTCCGATGGACTATCTCATCGGCGGGACGGCCTATGCCGGGCAGGGCTGGCGCATGTTGATGGAGTGCCTGTCGACAGGACGCGCCATTTCGCTGCCGGCGATCGGGTCGATCTCGATCAAGCAGGCGCTGCGCACCACATCGGCTTATGCGCGGGTGCGGCGGCAATTCGGTATTCCCGTTGGCACCATGGAGGGCGTGGCTGAGCCGCTGGGCGAGATGGTGAAGCGCGCTTATACCTTTGAGGCGGCCCGGAGCCTCACGGCATCCATGGTGGATGAAGGGCAGCGCCCGGCGGTGATCGCCGGCTTGCTGAAATACACCACCACCGAGGCCATGCGCGACAGCATGGACGATGCCTTCGATATTCATGGTGGGCGGGCCATTCAGGATGGGCCGAGCAATTACCTGTTTGGCGCTTACATGGCGATCCCTGTCGCCATTACGGTGGAAGGCGCCAATATTCTGACGCGGACGCTGATGACCTTTGCCCAGGGCGTGCTGCGGGCCCATCCCTATCTCCTGCGGGAAGTGCAGGCGGCGCAGAACAGGAACGAGCGCCAAGGGCTCGATGATTTCGACGCGGCGTTTAGCGGGCATACCAAGTTCATGCTGCGCAATATCGCGGCGAGCTTTTTGCATGGCATCAGCAATGGCGCGTTTGTGGCTGCGCCAAATCATGGGCCGGTGGCGCATTGGTATCAGAAGCTGCACCGCTATTCGCAGGATTTTGCCCTGGTGGCTGATTGGACCACGGTGGTGCTGGGAGGCGCGCTCAAGCGCAAGCAGATGCTGAGCGGGCGCATGGCCGATATTCTGAGCGATCTTTACTTGATGTCGGCTGTGTTGCGGCGCTTCGAGGATGAAGGACGCATTGCCGAAGACAGGGAAATGGTGGATGCCATCCTCCAGGATTGCGTTGCAGCGCTGGAAAAGAACTTTGGCGAAGTGTTCGACAACTTCCCTAACCGGTTCTTTGCCCATGCCATGCGCATCCTGTGCTTCCCTTTGGGGATGCACGCCAAGCGCTCGAGCGATCGGGTGAATTATCGTCTGGTCCGTGCCGTACTGCGGCCGGGTGCATTCCGGGATCGGCTGACGACGGGGGCCTATGTTTCGATGGACCCCAATGATGTGACCGGTGTTCTGGAAGATGCTTTGATCAAGGTGACGGAAGCCGAGGAGATCGAAGCGCGGTTCATCAGGGCGGCTCGCAAGGGGGTGATCGAGCGGCGGCTGGATCGTGACGCTATTGCCGATGCCGTGGCGGCGGGCGTGCTCAACGACAATGAAGCGGGTATCATGCGCGCGGCTGATGAGGCCACGGAGCGGGCGGTGCGGGTGGACGATTTTGCGGGTGATGCATTGGCCAGCGCCAATGTGCCGCGAATGGCGGCGGAGTAGAACACGGCGCTCTTGGTACGCGCACCTTCCCTCGAGGGGAGGGTGACTGGCCGGAACGCAACAAAGATTGGGTTAAGCCCAAGAATTTGAGGAGACATAATGATCCAGCCGCAGATGCCGCAAAGCAAGCATTGGCGCTTTCACCGGGACATCGAGAACCTGGGATGGCTCACGATCGATACGCCCGGAGCGCCTGTCAACACGCTGAGCCGCGAAGCGATCATGGAGCTTGAGGCACTGGTGACGCGCTTTGAGGAGTTGGCGCAAACGCGCGAACTCGAGGGTATTGTTCTGCTATCGGGCAAGGACAGCGGCTTTATTGCCGGTGCCGATATTTCCGAATTCGACGCAATGAGCGATTTTTCGGTGCTGCCGCAGGCGCTGGAGCGAACTCATGCCTTGTTCAACCGGATCGAGGCGCTGAAGATCCCCGTAGTGGCGGGGGTCCATGGCTTTTGCCTGGGGGGCGGACTGGAACTGGCGCTGGCGTGCCATTACCGGGTCGCGGTCAACGACGACAAGACCCGGATCGGGTTTCCCGAAGTCAATCTGGGGATTTTTCCGGGCTTTGGCGGTACCGGCCGATCCGTCCGGCAAGCAGGGCCGGTGGACGCGATGCAGATCATGCTGACCGGAAAAATGCTGCGCGCGGGCGCGGCGCGGGGCTTGAACCTTGTGGACAAGCTGGTGCGCCATCGCGATATGCTGCGCTGGGAAGCGCGGAAGGCAATTCTGCAGCATCGACGCTCGAGCGAAGCTCCGTTCACCAAGCGGGTGCTCGCGACGGGCCTTTTGCGCGAATACATTGCCAACAAAATGCGCGAGCAGACGCGCAAAAAGGTGCGCCGGGAACATTATCCGGCCCCTTACGCGCTGATCGACCTTTTCGAAAAGCACGGCAATGATCCCAGGGCGATGAGCCGGGGAGAGATCGACGCCTTTGTGCCGCTGATGGGCAGCGAAACGGCTACCAATCTGCGGCGGGTGTTTTTTGCGCAGGAGAGCCTCAAGAAACTGGGCACCAAGGGCGCCAAGTTCTCGCGCGTGCATGTGATCGGCGCGGGGGTGATGGGCGGTGACATCGCGGCGTGGTGCGCGCTGCGCGGCATGGCAGTGACGCTGCAGGATCTCGATATGGCGCGGATCAATCCGGCGCTGGACCGTGCCAAGAAGTTATTCAAAAAGCGGTTGCGCAAGAAGCGCGAGGTGGACACGGCCATGCTGCGGCTCGAGGCCGATCCGACTGGCAAGGGCGTGCCGCGGGCCGACGTCATCATCGAGGCGGTGGTGGAAAAGCTCGAGGTCAAGCAGGCGATCTTTGGCGGGCTGGAAGATCGGATAAAGCCGGGAGCGATCCTAGCAACCAACACCTCTTCTATCGAGCTCGAGCGGATTGCCGAGCATCTCAAGCAGCCGGAGCGGCTGATCGGATTGCATTTCTTCAACCCCGTGGCACAGCTGCCGCTGGTGGAGGTCATCCGGTCCAAGTTCAATACCGATGATGAGATCGGCAAGGGAGCGGCGTTTGCGCTCGCCATCGGGAAATCGCCTGTGGTGGTGAAGTCTGCACCGGGGTTCCTGGTGAACCGGGTGCTGATGCCATACATGCTGGGCGCCGTGCAGCGGGTCGAAGCGGGCGAAAGCAAGGAATTGATCGATGCGGCGGCGGTTGCCTTTGGCATGCCGATGGGGCCAATCGAGTTGATGGATACGGTTGGGCTCGATGTGGGGCATTCGGTGGCGACGGAGCTTGGCCATCAGGTGCCGATCGAAAGCCGGTTCGCGACGCTAGTGCGCGAAGGCAAGCTCGGGCGCAAAACAGGCGAGGGCTTCTACAAATGGGTGGATGGCAAGGCGCAAAAGGGGGAGCCGCCCGAGCGGGATGATTTGGCTGCCCTGGGCAGGGAGTTGGTTAAGCCGCTGGTTGACATGACCGAAGTGGTTCTAGCCGAAGGCGTGGTCGCCAATGAGCGGCTGGCCGATATCGGCGTGATCCTGGGGACGGGCTTTGCGCCGTTTCTGGGTGGTCCGCTCAAGGCGCGCAAGGATGGGCGAGCTTGAAATCGGCCCCACAATGCGTGGTGCCGGGCTGCGACAGGCGTTGTCTGCGCTCCGGTGCTCAACAAACACCCGTCTCGCTCCGGCCTGACACATTGCAGAACCAATTTCAGGACAGCAAATGACTGAACTTCGCAAAGTCGCCATCGTAGGGTCGGCCCGCATACCGTTTGCCCGCGGTCATACCGCCTATGCCGATGAAACCAATCTTTCCATGCTCGGCACGGTCCTCACGGGCCTTGCCGACAAGTATGCCTTGAAGGGCGAAAAGATCGACGAGGTGATGGGCGGCGCGGTGATCGCCCATTCACGGGACTTCAACCTCGTGCGCGAGGCGAGCCTGGATGCGGGGCTGTCGCCGCGCACACCGGGAACAAACATGCAGATTGCCTGCGGCACCAGCCTGCAGGCGGCGCTAACGCTGGGCGCCAAGATCGCGTCAGGCGAGATCGATAGCGGGATTGCGGCCGGCGCGGACAGTGTCAGCGACAGTCCGATCGTGTTTGGCAACAAGTTCCAGCACCGCATGATTGATCTCAGCCGCGCGCGTTCGGCGGGTGAGAAGCTGGGCGTGTTCAAGGGGTTTTCGCTGGGTGAACTCAAGCCGGTGGCGCCGTCGGTGAACGAGCCGCGCACGGGCCTGTCCATGGGGCAGCACTGCGAATTGATGGCGCGGGAATGGGGCATTTCGCGCAAGGCACAGGACGAGCTGGCGGTGGCAAGCCATCGCAATGCTGCCAAGGCCTATGACGAAGGTTTCCACGATGATCTGCTGGTGCCTTGCGCGGGGCTGGTGCGGGACAACAATGTGCGGCCGGACACAAATCTCGACAAGATGTCGACGCTCAAGCCTGCGTTCGACAAATCAAGCGGACACGGGACGCTGACTGCAGGCAATTCGACGCCACTGACGGATGGCGCCTCGGCCGTGCTGCTCGCAAGCGAAGAATGGGCGCGGGAGCGGGGCTTGCCGATCCTAGCGTATCTGAGCACGGGCCGTGTGGCCGGCAATGACTTTGCCCATGGCCAGGGGCTGCTGATGGCGCCGACGATTGCCGTCAGCGAAATGCTGGCTCGCCGCGGCATCGGGTTCGGCGACATCGACTTCTTCGAGTTGCACGAGGCTTTTGCGGCGCAGGTCCTTTGCACGCTCAAGGCGTGGAACGATCCGGCCTATTGCCGGGACATGCTCGGACGTGACGAGGTGCTGGGACCGATCGATCCTGCCAAGATAAACGTGAAGGGATCCAGCATTGCCTATGGCCACCCCTTCGCCGCGACGGGCGCGCGCATCCTGGGGCTCACGGCCAAGCTCTTGGCAACCGAGCCCGGCAAGCGGGCGCTGATTTCAGTGTGCACGGCAGGTGGGCAAGGCGTTGCCGCTCTGGTAGAAAGCGCCGCATGAGCGATAATGTCGTTAAATTCCGCCGCATCGAGAAAAAGCCCGAACCGCCGGTGAAGAAACCCCGTGGACCCGCTCCAGCCTGGGTGCCGTTTGCGGCTCTGGTGGCGATTGCCGTGGTGATCTACTTTGTGCAGCAATCGGGAATGCTGGGCGGCTAGCATTCGCTGTTATTGCTGAGACCTCATCCTGAGCTTGTCGATGGACCGGCCGGGCAGGAGGCGCTTTGCCGCCACGACCCTTGGTTCGATGGCTCACCATGGGTCTACTTCAAGGTCACCCTTCCCTAGGGTTGCCATTGCTTCAATGTTCCCCCGCGTTGACGTTTAGGTCAATGTTTTGCTTGTCAGTGGACGGAAAGCCGTAATACCGTCCATCAATCTTGCGTGGCGGGCGCAAAGCCGCGGGCTGCAAGGGCATCAAGCACCGCAACGGCATGATTGCGGGAATAAGACGACTTCAGGAATTCCATAAGGAGATGGGACGAGCATGAAATTCACGCAAACCCTGACTGCGGTTGCAACCGCCGGCGCCATGGCGCTGCTGATGAGCACAGCGGCCTCGGCCGTAACGCTCAACATGATGAACGGCTCGGAACCCGGTTCGATCGACCCGCACCAGGCCTCCGGCGACTGGGAAAACCGCATCATCGGCGACTACATTGAAGGCCTGATGACCGAGGATGCCAATGCCGAAGCCATTCCCGGGCAGGCGGAAAGCTATACCATCTCCGATGATGGCCTGGTCTATACCTTCAAGCTGCGCGACGGCATCCAGTGGTCCGATGGCGAGCCGGTGACGGCCGAAGACTTCGTCTTCGCCTTTCAGCGCCTGTTCGATCCCAAGACGGCTTCGGACTATGCCTATCTGCAGTTTCCGATCAAGAACGGCTCGGAAATTTCGGACGGCACCGTCACCGATTTCAATGAATTGGGCGTCAAGGCGCTCGACGACAAGACCGTCGAGATCACCCTCGAAGGCCCAACGCCCTTCTTCCTGCAGGCGCTCACACACTACACCGCCTATCCCGTGCCAAAGCATGTGATCGAGAAGGTCGGTAATAACTGGACCCAGGTCGAGAACATTGTTTCCAACGGCCCCTATACGCCTTTTGAGTGGGTGCCAGGCAGCTACATCAAGTCGGTTAAGTCCGAGACCTATTGGGACGCTGAGAACGTTCAGATCGACGAAGTAAACTACTTCGTGCAGGACGATCTGGCCGCAGCCCTGTCGCGCTATCGCGCCGGTGAATACGACATCCTCACCGATATCCCTTCCGACCAGGCCGAATGGATCAAGACCAATCTGCCGGGCCAGGATTATTTCGCACCGTTCCTGGGTATCTACTACTATGTGATCAACCAGGAAAAAGAGCCTTTCAAAAATCCCGAATTGCGCAAGGCGCTCTCCATGGCCATCAATCGCGATGTGATCGGGCCAGGCGTGCTCGGCACGGGCGAACTGCCGGCCTATGGTTGGGTGCCCGAAGGCACGGCCAATTATGAAGGCGTTACGCCCTACCAGCCCGAATGGATTGGCCTTTCCTATGAAGAACGTGTGGCAGAAGCCAAGTCGATCATGGAAGGCCTGGGCTATACCTCGTCCAGCCCGCTGGCCGTTCAGCTGAAGTACAACACCAACGACAACCATCAGCGTGTTGCCGTTGCGATCTCCTCGATGTGGGAGCAGATCGGCGTCAAGACCGAGTTGTTCAACTCGGAAACCGCAGTGCATTACGACGCGTTGCGCGCCGGTGACTTCGACATCGGCCGCGCTGGCTGGCTGCTCGACTATTCGGACCCGTCCAACACGCTTGACCTGCTGCGCACCGGCATCATGCAGGAAGGCACCATGAACTGGGGCAACAATTACGGTCGCTACTCCAACGAAGAGTTCGATAGGCTGATGGACCAGGCCAGCACCGAACAGGATCTGGCTGCCCGCGCCAAGCTGCTCGGCCAGGCTGAAAAGATCGCCATGGATGAAACCGCCGCATTCCCAATTTACTGGTACATCGCGCAGAACGTGGTTTCGCCAAAGGTCACCGGCTTCGTCAACAACGCCTCGGACATTCACCGCACCCGCTGGCTGAGCAAGTCCGAGTAAGTTCTGTTTAAACCCGCGGCGTCGCCCCTCCGGAGGGGGCGGCGCCGTATTTTTATTCACCAGCCTGCAAGAGGCAGCCGCCCAGGTGAATGTGAAAGGTCCTAGTCCATGGTTGGATATGTGACACGGCGCTTGCTGTCGGCGATCCCGATAGCGCTGATTGCCGTTACCGCCTGTTTTTTCATTCTGCGGCTGGCGCCCGGTGGTCCCTTCGATGGTGAACGCGCGCTGCCACCGACGACGCTCGCCAATCTGCGCGCGCATTACAATCTCGACCTGCCGCTGATCCAGCAATACTTCATCTATGTCGGACGGCTGCTGCAGGGGGATTTCGGCCCGTCGATGGTTTATAACGACTTCACCGTCGCCCAGATGCTGTGGATTGGCCTGCCATTCACCCTTATGCTGGGCTTTTCGGCCTTCATCATCGGCACAATCGTGGGGCTTGTTGCGGGCGCACTATCCGCAGTTAACCAGAACAAATGGCCAGATTACATGCTGGTGTTTTTGGTGATGATCGGCCTTGTGGTGCCCAACTTCCTGATGGCCGCCATCATGCAATTGGTGTTTGGCGTTTATCTCGACTGGTTCCCCGCTGGCGGCTGGCAGAACGGATCGCTGGCACATCTGGTGTTGCCAATCACAGTGCTGGTGCTGCCTCATGCCGGGCGGACTGCGCGACTGATGCGTGGATCGATGATCGAGGTGCTGGGCACCAATTATGTGCGGACCGCCCGATCCAAGGGGCTGGGCCAGCGCCTGATCCTGGCGCGGCATGCCATCAAGCCGGCCTTGTTGCCGGTGGTGAGCTATCTGGGGCCGGGGCTGTCATATCTTTTGACGGGTTCGCTCGTGGTGGAGCAGGTGTTCGCGCTGCCGGGGATCGGAAAGTATTTCATCAGCGCTGCGCTGAACCGCGACTATGGCCTCGTGCTGGGAACAACGATTTTGTACATGTTTATCATCCTGGCGGTGAACCTTCTGGTCGACGTCATCTATGCCTGGCTCGATCCCAAGGTGAGGTACAGCTGATGGCGGGGATTACTGGCAAGGACGCCCTGCTCACCGATTATGCCAACAAGCTCGAAACGCTGGACGCACCCAAGGGCCGTTCCCTGACACAGGACGCCATAAGGCGCCTCGTGCGCAACAAGGCTGCGGTGCTGTCGGTGTTCTTGGTTGGGTTCATCATCCTTTTTGCGTTCGTTGGGCCGTATCTGCTGCCCTGGACCTATGACAAGATCGACTGGAACAATATCCGAAAGCCTCCCGACTTCGACGCCGGGCACTTTGCCGGGACGGACCAGAATGGCCGTGACATGCTGGCCCGCATCATGCAGGGCACGCAGATGAGCCTGATCGTGGCGGGTGTGGCAACGCTCGTTTCGGTGTTTATCGGGGTGATCTATGGCGCCGTCGCCGGCTATTTCGGCGGCAAGGTCGACGCAGTGATGATGCGCTTTGTCGACATCATGTATGCGCTGCCCTACATTTTGTTCGTGATCATCCTTGTTGTGATCTTTGGGCGCAATCCGGTGCTGCTGTTCGTGGGCATCGGGTGCCTCGAATGGCTGACCATGGCGCGCATCGTGCGTGGGCAGACGCTTTCGATCAAGGAGCGCGAGTTCGTGGAAGCGGCCAAGGCGGGCGGCGCCAAGCCCTGGACCATCATTATTCGCCATATCGTGCCGAACCTGACCGGACCCGTGGTGATCTATGCGACGCTGACCGTGCCCGAGATCATCCTCACGGAGAGTTTCCTTTCCTATCTGGGGCTGGGGGTGCAGGAACCGCAGACATCGTTGGGCACGCTGATTTCGTTCGGCTCGCCAGTGGCGGAGACACTGCCCTGGATGCTGATTGGGCCCGCCGTGGTGCTGGTGACGCTGCTGCTGTGCCTCACCTACATCGGGGACGGCCTGCGCGATGCCCTCGACCCCAAGGATCGGTGACAATGAAACAAGTTCTTCACGTGGAAGACATGTCCGTCACGTTCGCATTGCACCAGAGCGAGGTGCATGCCGTGCGGGAGATGAACTTTTCCCTTGCCCAAGGCGAAACGCTCGCCGTGGTCGGGGAATCGGGTTCGGGCAAGAGCCAGGCGTTTCTTGCCATCATGGGGCTTCTGGCCAAGAACGGGCGGGCTGGCGGGCGAGCCATGATGGGGGACATAAACCTTATCGGCATGGAGCCCAATCAGCTGGATAAGCATCGCGGCAAGGATATCGCGATGATCTTCCAGGACCCGATGACGAGCCTTAATCCCACGCTCAAGATCAAGACGCAGCTGAGCGAAGTGTTGGTCAAGCATCGCGGGTTCGACAAGAGCCATGCGGTAAAATCAGCCACCGAAATGCTGGAGCGGGTGGGCATTCCTGAACCGGCCAAGCGCGCCAATGCCTATCCGCACGAGCTTTCGGGCGGCATGCGGCAGCGCGTGATGATCGCCATGGCGCTACTCTGCCAGCCGAAGATACTGATTGCGGACGAGCCAACCACGGCGCTTGACGTGACTGTGCAGGCGCAGATGCTGGACCTCTTCAAGTCCTTGACCGAGGATTTTGGCACTGCGTTGGTGCTGATCACGCACGATCTAGGTGTGGTGGCCGGCGTGGCCGACCGCATGATGGTGATGTATGGCGGGCGCGCGGTGGAAAAGGGCACCACGGACGATCTGTTTTACGATCCGCGCCACCCCTATACGCTGGGGCTGCTGCACTCGACGCCTCACATTGCCAAGCGCGCCGAGCGGCTCGACCCGATCCAGGGCTTGCCGCCAAGCCTTGAAAACCTGCCCAAGGGCTGCTCGTTCAATCCGCGCTGTGCCTTTGTGTTTGACCGGTGCCTCATGGAGCGGCCGCCGCTGGCGCCCACGGAAAACGGGCGGGAGAAAGCCTGCCATTATGAAGGCCCTATGGCCTATGGAAAGGTCGCCTGATGGACCAGACCCTAATCAACCTGCTTGAGATTCGCGATCTCAAGAAAACCTTCGCGGTGTCAGGTGGGCTGTTCAGCCGACCGCTGACGCTGACGGCGCTCGAGAACATCAATTTCAGCATCCGCAAGGGTGAGACGCTGGGCATCGTGGGCGAGAGCGGGTGTGGCAAGTCCACGCTTGGACGCTGCATCCTGCAGCTTTTGAGCCCCGATGAAGGGCAGGTACTATGGCTTGGGCAGGATTTGACCAAGCTGCCGGCAGAAGAGATGCGCAAGCGCCGTGCGGATCTGCAGATCATTTTCCAGGACCCGCTGGCTTCGCTCAATCCGCGGATGACCGTGGGCGAGATTATCGCCGATCCGCTGCGCACTCTGCGGCCGGAGCTTAACAAGGAGCAGCGGCGCGGGCGCGTGCTCAAGATCATGGAAGCGGTGGGCTTGCTCCCTGAAATGATCAACCGCTACCCGCACGAGTTTTCGGGCGGGCAGGCGCAGCGTATCGGTATCGCCCGGGCGCTGATCACCGAGCCCAAGCTGATCGTCTGTGACGAGCCTGTGTCGGCACTGGACGTGTCCATTCAGGCGCAGATCCTTAATCTTTTGAGCGAGCTCAAGGATGAGTTCGGGCTGACGCTGATCTTCATTTCGCATAATCTGAGCGTTGTGCGGCACGTTTCCGATCGCATTCTGGTGCTGTATCTCGGCCGGATCGTGGAACTAGCAACAGGCGACGAGATTTATGACAGGCCGCGCCATCCCTATACGCGGGCGCTGCTGACGGCCGTGCCGATTCCTGACCCGCGGCTGGCGCGGCAGCGCAATGTCGATGCGCTCAAGGGTGAAATTCCCTCGCCGATCAACCCGCCTTCAGGATGCCCGTTCCGCACGCGCTGCCAATTTGCCAAGCCCTATTGCGCCGAACACCGACCACCGCTCGAGACGATCGAGGATAACAGGCTGGTGGCGTGCCATCGCTGGCGAGAGATCGAAGTGCCTGAGGAGGCGGCACTCGGGGTCTAGTTAGGTGCCTCGGATGGTGGCACGCCTTCGTGGTTCGACGGGCTCACATGAGGGCTCATTATGCATATAATCCAGAGTAGCCCTTGCGTGGCTCGCTCGGGGAAAAAGGCAAAATGGGTGTTCTCCCGCGTTGACACCCCCGCGCAATTTCCCTATGAAGACGCACAAGTTTCGGGCGCCTAGGCGCCCCTTTTATTTGATCCGAGGATAAATCGATGAAGATCCGCAACTCGCTGAAGGCGCTGATGACTCGCCACCGCGCGAACAAGCTCGTCCGCCGTCGCGGCCGGGTGTACATCATCAACAAGGTGGACAAGCGCTTCAAGGCCCGCCAGGGCTAAGCGTACCCCGACAGAATGATATGACAGAGCCCGCGCAAGCGGGCTTTGTTTTGTTTGGCATATACCTATCCACGACAAGGGCCGCAGCATTGCCCGCGCGGGATTGACCGCGGAAGCTCGGCCTCGTCCCGCTGCCCTATGATAGCCGTTTGTGTTCAGCTTGGTCGCAGCCTACGCGTCGACCGGACTTCAAGAAGTATTAACTTGTGACTGCCGGGCAACCCTAGCGGAGGGCAAGTATTGCGGACGGGACAACCAAGGAGTCGTCCCATGTTCTACACAGACGGAAAACTGCAGTATCCGGTACGGGTCGAGCGCCCCGATCCTGTTTTTGCTCGTGCTCTCCAGCAAGCAATCGGCGGCGTTGAAGGTGAAATCCGCGTTTGCATGCAATATTTCTTTCAAGCCATGGGTGCCCGTGGCAATCCCAAGTTCCGCGACCTGCTGCTAAATACCGCGACCGAAGAGCTGGGGCACATCGAAATGCTGGCCACTGCGGTGGCTCTGAACCTCGAGGGGGCGCCCGTTGGCGATCAGGAGCGAGCGGCAGATGATCCCATAGCCGGTTCAGTTCTCGGCGGTCTGAACCTGAAGAACATTTTGTCTTCGGGCCTTTCGGCAATGCCGGTTGACTCAGATGGCGTGCCATTCGACATGTCGCATATCTATGCCAGCGGCAATATTGCGGCGGACATGACGTCCAACATCGCCGCCGAGTCCACAGGCCGCGTATTGGCAGTACGCTTGTACAACATGACCAATGATCCCGGAATGAAGGATATGCTGCAGTTCCTGATTGCTCGGGACACCATGCACCAGAACCAGTGGCTGGCAGCCCTGGAGGAGCTTGGCGGTGCAACGGAAGTCTTCCCAATTCCCAACAGTCACCCTCAGGACGAAGAAAAGCGCGAGTTCAGCTATTCCTATCTCGGCTTCAAGCAGGACGGGAGCGAACCGGCGCAGGGACGCTGGTCGGAAGGGGAATCGATCGACGGGAACGGAACGTTCGAAACCCGCAACATGGAACCGCTTGGCGAAGAACCCAATCTGGGCCGCGCACGGCCTGGGACAGGCGCGCAGGCCGAACAGCTTTAGGAGGAAACCATGTACCGTCGTGCATTTATTGCAGGAGGGGTGGGAGCTCTGGCTACAGTACCTTTGTCTGCTGCAGCCAGTACATCCTCCACCGGACGCGCCTCACGCAAACTGATGGACAGTTACGTTACCTCGATCAACGCAAACGCGATTGCGGACCTCCTTCCTGGTACGCCCCTAACTCTCCGCCGGGACCCGGAGCGTCGCTTCGAGCCAGCGCATGCCGTCGCAGTACTGGCCGGAGAAAGGCACCTTGGCTATCTCCCGGGGACGAGCGGAAAGCTGGTTGCTCCCCTTCTGGATAGTGGCATTGCCAAGTTGCATGGCGGCGCCACGCGCGTTCAGAAGGGTGAACGGCCCCTGATCGACCTTGAAATATATATGAGCTGACAAAGGGCGCCGCAAACTGCGGCGCCATCTTCTCATGTACCATGTAAAAAGGCCCGCGCTTCGCGGGCCTTTTGTTGCACTTTGAAGCGGCTTAGCTGGAGCCGGCGCCGTCCTGGCGAACAAACGCGATCCGCAGCATGTTGGTGGCGCCAGGGGTGCCCAGAGGAATGCCGGCAGTGATGGCGACGCGGTCGCCGGGGCGGGCGAAGCCTTCCTGATAGGCGATGACGCAGGCGCGATCGACCATGTCTTCGAGCGAGACAGCGTCTTCGGTCTGCACGCAGTGGACGCCCCAGACCACCGACATGCGGCGGATGGTGCGCATGTTAGGTGAAAGGACGATGATGGGCTTGCTTGGCCGCTCGCGGGCAGCACGAATGCCCGTGGAGCCGGAAGCCGTGTAGGTGACGATGGCAGCCAAGTCGAGTGTTTCGGCCACCTGTCGCGTTGCGGCCGAGATAGCGTCTGCGGCTGTCGCCTCGGGTTCGGTCTGGGCGGCGCGGATGATGCTGCGGTAATTGGCATCGCCTTCGACTGCCACGGCCACCTTGTTCATGGTCGCAACCGCTTCCACAGGGTATTGGCCGGAAGCCGATTCCGCCGAGAGCATGATGGCGTCCGCGCCTTCGAACACCGCTATCGACACGTCAGAAACCTCTGCACGGGTCGGGACTGGCGCCGTGATCATGGATTCCAGCATCTGGGTGGCGACCACCACCGGCTTACCATAGCGGCGGCACATGCGGATCATGCGCTTTTGCAGGCCAGGCACGGTTTCCAGCGGCAGTTCGACGCCCAGATCTCCGCGGGCAACCATAATGGCGTCCGAGAGCTTGACGATCTCTTCGAGCCGCTCGATTGCCTGCGGCTTTTCGATCTTGGCCATGACGCCGGCGCGGCCCTGCACGATCTTGCGGACATCAATGATGTCTTCAGGGCGTTGCACAAAGGAGAGGGCGATCCAATCGGCCTCGGCCTTGAGGCCTTCCAGCAGGTCCGCGTGGTCCTTTTCGGTGAGGGCGCCGGTGGGCAGGAGCGTATCGGGCAGGGAGACGCCCTTTTTGTCGCTCAGCTTGCCGCCATAGATCACTTCGGTTTCGATCACGCCGTTGCCTACCTTGGTGGCCTTGAGCGCGAGCTTGCCATCGTCGAGGAGGAGGCGATCGCCGACCGAAACGCTTTCGATGATTTCAGGATGGGGCAGGTAGACGCGCTCGGAATTGCCATTGTCGTCCTTCTGGCTGTCGAGCGTGAACTTTTGCCCGGCAACAAGATTGACCGACCCGCCAGCGAATTTCCAGACGCGCAGCTTGGGACCCTGAAGGTCGACCAAGATGCCTAGGGGATGATTGAGGCGCTTTTCCACGGCCCGGATCCGCGCCACTGTCTGGTGCAGCAGATCGTGGCTGGCATGGCTCATGTTGATGCGGAACACATCGGCACCAGCCTTGGCCAGCTCCTCGATCATTTCTTCTTCGTGGCTGGCTGGCCCCAAAGTCGCGAGGATCTTAGCGCGTCTCAAGCGTCTCATTGCGTGTCCGTTCCGTCGGTCGTTATGTCGTCCTGCGGCGCATCGGGTGATACTTCGTCGGGATCGACAAGAAATGTGGGGTCTTCGAGATCTTCGCCTGCTTCCGGGCCGACAATGGCAGCGCCGGCATTGTCCTCAGTCAACTGCAAGGTCCAGTCCGTACGGTTCTGGGTATCGATTTCAAAGAAACCGGTGCGCTCATAGCCGCGTGCGAGGCAATCCTCAACCCCGAATATCGTGAAGGTTTCATCGCGCGTGCACATGAAAACCGAACCTTCCCAAGCCCCACCGCTGATATCATCCACTGCGTAGATGTAATAAAAGCGACGCTGCAAATCGCCCTGGTAGAGGACGCGGCAATCGCCTGGAGGCGCTTGCCACCAGCCTTCACTCATCCAACCGCGCTCGGCGCGATAGCCCATTGAAACCGAAACCATGTTGGCAGTTTCGTTGCAGACGCGCAAATCCGCTTTCGCCGGAGTGGCAGAAAACGCCAGGCTTGCGCCGATTGCGCCAATCAGGAGGAGGCCGAGCCGGGATCGAAGCAAAACTGTGCCAAAAAAGGTCAAGGAACGTGCCCTGTTTGAACTGATGGTGACGCATAGGTCAATGGAAAAAGGGGCGATTCGAGGGAATTGCTGCAGCACTGGCCTGTGTGCGTGTGGATAGGTCCACAAAGTGGTTGAACCGGGGGCGTGAGTGCTGTTCAAGCAGCGCTTGATCCAGAACGAGATGGACCGGCTGATCGGTCCCTCACATGCGGGCTACGTTCAACAGAAATCATTATTTGAGCTTGTGCAGTGCCGTCGGCATGCATCGGCTCACAGGCGGAGAAGCTTATGGCTGAGATTACTGGCGACAATGTCGCTGCGGACGAATTGCGGCAGTTCATTGAACGCATCGAGCGCATGGAAGAAGAAAAGGCGGCGATTTCGGGTGATATCAAGGAGATCTTCGCCGAAGCCAAGGGTCGCGGCTATGACACCAAGGTACTGAGGCAGATCGTGCGCATCCGCAAGCAGGACGCCAATGAGCGCGCCGAGCAGGAAGCAATCCTGGACCTGTACATGCAGGCGATCGGCATGTCCTAAACGCGCCCTCGCTGAGAGCTTGGCTCGCAGCGGGAGCTAGTCGGGCTGCTGCTTGGGCGTTTCCACCGCACCGCTGCGCTGCAGCTTGAAGGCAATGGCGCTGCACAGCATCGCCCAGGCAGCGCCCAAGCACCAGCCTGCGAGAATATCGCTGGGATAGTGCACGCCCATATAGAGCCGGCTGAAGCCGACGATCAGGGTCAGGAACACCGCGCTGGCGATGGCAAAGATCTTGAGGTCGCGGCGGGGCGCGAGCCGCGCCAACACGGCACCGATAGTGAGGAACGTCACTGCCGACAGCATGGCATGGCCGCTGGGGAAACTGGCGGTAAATTGGTGGGACATGGCCGTGAGATCGGGCCGGGGGCGGTTATAGCTCATCTTGAGGAAGGTGCTCAAAAGGGTGCCTCCGACCACCGATACGATGAGCAGCAAAGCCGCAGATTTCAGGCGCACCATCACCAGATAAGCGCAAACGCCGGCTACGGCGAGGCCAAGCAGGGAGAAGCTGCCCAGAGCCGTGATGTCGCGCACCATTTCGTGGACCCAAACGGGGCCGATCACCTGATCGACATTGTTTGGGTCCCGAAACAGCATCAGGATGGCATTGTCGAAGGCTTCAGTTTCCCCTTCGATCACTTCGTCGGCGATGCTCAAAAAGGCCAGCAACAACCCGCTGGCCGCTGCAATGGCGGCCAGGAGCCAAATTTCGGTTGAGACGAACTGCTGGACGCGCTGGTAGTGCTTATTGGCCTGAAGACGATCAAACATCGAACTCATTCTCTTGCTCGCAACGCAACGTCTCACCTCAGAGCACGTTCCCTGTTCCGGGGGGTAGTCACCAGGATGCGACGAGCATGACGCAATCGCCATATTATGTGATCTTGAATGCCAATGCGGGAACTGCAAATGCGACCGGCATCACGCCCGAAGCGCTGGAGCAGATGTTTGCCGCCCAGGGCATGAATGCCATTGTGGATGCCGACACCGAGGCGGGCATGGAAGTACGCGCCGAGCGGGCGCTGGCGAGCGGCGCCGAAACTATCGTGGCGGCGGGCGGTGATGGTACCATCACGGCGCTCGCATCCGCGCTTGTCGGCACGGATCGAAAGCTTGCGATTCTGCCGTTGGGCACTGTCAACGCCTTGGCCAAGGACCTGCATGTGCCGCTGGATCTGACAGAGGCCGTTGCGGCACTGAAAACCGGAGAAGCGCGGCGCATTGATGTGGGTGAGGTCAATGGGCGCATTTTCCTCCACAAGGTGGTGGTCGGTCTAATCCCCAGCCTTGCTGCGGGACGCGAAAAAATCCGCGGGCGTTATGATGTTTCTGCCAAGATCGGCTTCATGCGGTACATGTTCCGACGCATTGCTCGGGCGAAGCGGATGGCCGTGGCTATCGAGACCGATACCGGCACACGCCGGGTCGAACGGGTCCAGGCCCTGGCGGTGGCCAGCAACGCCTATGATGAAGGACTAGGGCAGTTCTTTTCCCGGCAAAGTCTCGATCGTGGTACCCTAACGCTTTACGTGCTCAAGCATTTCACGGTGCGTGATTTCTTCCGGCTGACTACCGGCATGCTGTTTGGCAATTGGCAGAGCGACGAGGCGCTCACTATGGAGACGGTTAAATCCGTGACCATCGATGCGCACAAATCACTGATAAAGGTTATGTTTGATGGAGAGGTGATGACCTTGCAGACTCCTCTGGAGTTCAAAATCCGACCGCTTGCGCTGAATGTGCTGGTGCCGCCGGAGGGAGCAGAGGTTCTAGAAGGAGTGCCGGTAGCGTGAAGATCGTGCATATTTCCGACTTGCACTTCGGCCACCACGACCCGATTCTGGCGGAAGGCTTTGCAGCCGACATCAATTCGCTCCATGCTGACCTTATTGTAGCGAGCGGGGACTTCACGCAGGTGGGCACGGAAGAGGAATTCCGGCAGGCCCGAGCCTTTCTCGACATGCTCACGGCGCCTGTTTTCGCTGTGCCCGGGAACCACGACGTTCCTGCGCTCAATATTTTCCGGCGGTTCCTTGATCCCTATGGGCTTTACCGGAAGTACATTGCGGAGGATCTTGAGCCCTATCTTGAAATGGACGGCGTGGTGCTGGTGGGGATGCGCACGTCGCGCCGGGCGCGGCTGGAATGGAACTGGGGACATGGCACCATCTCGCGGGGGCAGTTGGAGGATTTGGACGAGCGTTTTGCCCGTGCTTCGCCCAACGCTGTCCGCGTGATCGTTGCGCACCATCCCTTGCTATTTCCTACCCAGCCAATGATGCAAAAGACCAAGCGGGTGAAGCGGGCCGACGAGGCGCTGGCGACTTTCGCCCAATTGGGTGTGCGCCTGGTGTTATCGGGGCATTTCCACCTCAGCTATGTGCGCAAGCACGAAAGCCTTGATGCGGCGCGTGAGGGGGAGCCCATCGGTGTGAGCAAATCGGTGGTTGCACCGATCCTTGTAGCGCAGGCGTCGTCAGCGATCTCGACGCGGCTGCGTGGTGAGCCCAACGCCTATAACCTCATTGACATCACGCCTGAGCGGATCACCGTTACGGTGCGCGAGTGGCAGGAGGGGCAATGGCGCAGTCGCGACAAGGCCAGCGAGCCGGTTTAAGCGGGCGATAGACGGGCCGAGATCAGCTTAACGGAGCGCCAATAGGTCTTGGAAATGCCCGGCGAGGTCTCAATGGCGTTGGGGAACTCGAGCCGCAGGTCGAGATAACCATCCCTGATGGTGCCTGCCGGAACGCTGAACCGGAAAGTCTCCGTGGCCTCGGGGCCTAGTATTGCCTCTCCTATCAGTTCGTCGGCGGCCAAGAGCCTGATGTGCCGGTCGCCCGCATCGTTGAGATTGATGCCCTTTAGGACCAGTTCGAGCCGGAGATCCTGTTGCTGTCCCACGGCGAAGCGTATGCGCGAGGTTTCGCCCAGCGATTGCCGGCCATCATCATTGGGGCCTTCCCAGCCGCAGGGCAGAAGCTCGCGGGCGGCTTCCCTGACGCCATTGGAGGTGAAATCCACCCTTTCGCCCAGGACGTAGTCTGCGGTGACCGGCTGGGGCAGGCACGTGGTGCTGCGGGTGATGTAATAGGCGCGATATTCGTCCGACACATTGGGGTGGAGCGCTTGCCAAAAAACAACAAGTTCCGTCACGGCGAGCAGCGCTGCCATAGCATAGGTCGCCAGTACCCTGGGCGAGCGATCAAACAAGGGCAATGTTGCCTCCGAGCCATGCCAGCGTCGTGAACCAGGCACCCACCAGCATGACCAGCATGGAAAGGGCAAAGAGCCAGCGATAGCGGGCCAGCAGTGTCATCAGCGTGATGGTGAGCGGCGCCATCCCGGTCATGAAGCGGAGCATGGAGGCTAGGCCGGCCATAAGCGGAACAATGATGGCGAGGAGGGCAAACACGGCGGCCGCCCATTGCCGGCGCCACACCAGAACGCCGGTGAGCGCCAGACCCGCACAGGCGGAAAGCGCGAGGATCTGGGAAGGCGACAGGCGAAATCCATCCGAGGGGAAATTGGTGAGACCTCGCCAAAGGTATACGGCGGGATTGTCGAACTGACGTCCCCAGGCGCGCTGGACATGGCTGAAGGCAAGGCCGTCGCCGACCCAGTAGTGTAGAAAGGCCATGTACACAAATAGCCCCAGCGGCGCGATGAAGATGGCCAACACCAGGTTATGCTGACGGAGGAGGCCGGGAACGACACCGCGCCAAGTTCCGTGGGTTTGTCGGTAGTCAACCAGCGCCTGCGTGCCGATCGAAATGGCGATGAATACGCCAACAATGCGGGTGGCAGAAAGAAGGGCCGCGAACCCAGAGGCGGCAAGATAGTTTTTATTGTTCAGCGTGCGGAACACCATTGTGGTGAGCAGCACGAACATCACCTCGGTAAAAAAGGTGGTGAAGTAGAACGACACAGGTCCGCTCAGGATGAACGCCGCATAAAGCGCATAGGCCTTGCGATCTCGCCCCAGTAGCGGCCAGGCGAGAACCGTTGCGGCATAGGCAACGCACAAAGACACAAGGCTTCCCACCACGACAGTGGGCAAGGGAATAAGCTTGGCAGTGGCGCCAACCAGCATGGGGTATAACGGGAAAAAAGCCCAGTTGCCCGCGTTGGTGCGGTTGGGCGTCGGAAATTGGTGGTAACCGTTCTCGGCCATCAGGACATACCAGTGGCAGTCCCAACGGCAAAGCTCATCGAAATAGCGGGTGAACGGCTCGTTTGGAAGCTGATAGCGGAAAGCCAGAAAGCGGATCGCGGTACCGAGCAGCAGGAAACCGAGGGGAAGCAGCAGGACAAAAGATGTCAGCCGATCCTTTTGTTGAAGGAGGGTTGCGTCCAAGAATTGTCTCCGCACCGCCACGCTAGCAGCCTGATTGACACAGAACCGGGTTTATACGAATTGCGGCGGGCGCAGGGCTGGTATTGCATCAACGCAAGCATATGAGAAGCAATAAGGTGCTCTATCTGGTTGCACCCTATGAAGCGCTTGAGCGCTGGAGCTAAGTACCGCCCGATGTCGACGGTTGACAAGACGAGTTTATCTTACCGGATTTCGCCTTTTCCGGAAGTCCAGTTCCAGCCCCCGCAATTGGCTGTCATTGTTCCAAGCTATAATGAACGGGACAATATCGAGCTTCTTTACGAGAAGGTCGCCGCGGCGCTGGGCAGCACGCCTTGGGAAATGATTGTTGTTGACGACAACAGCCCCGATGGCACGGCCGAAGTGGTACACGAGCTTTCGCTAGTCTATGGCAATATCCGTTGCCTGCGTCGGTTCGGCCGGCGTGGTCTGGCATCGGCTTGCGTTGAAGGCATGGCGGTGACTGCTGCACCCTATGTGGCGGTGATCGATGCTGATCTGCAGCACGATGAAGCCATCCTGCCTGCAATGTTGCGCAAGGCGATGGACGGGGCGGATTTGGTGGTAGGATCCCGGTTTATCGAGGGTGGCTCGACCGGCGAGGGGCTCAGCGAAACCAGGCTGTCCGGCAGCCAGTTTGCGAACAAGATGGCCGGGATGATTGCCGGGCAAGCTGTAAGCGATCCTATGAGCGGGTTTTTTCTGATCCGGCGGGAGGCTGCCCTGGTAGCCGCGCCGAAGCTGGCGAGTGACGGCTTCAAGATCCTGATCGATCTGATTGTAACGTCGCAGCGCATGGGCAAGCCTCTCACCATAGCCGAAGTGCCCTACAACTTCCGGCCGCGCCATGCGGGCACCAGCAAGATGAACCCGCTGATCGTAATCCAGTATCTCGGTCTCTGGGTCTCAAAGCTAACCAATGGCATGTTGCCGCCGAGCTTTCTGCTGTTTGGGCTCGTTGGTGGAACGGGCGTCGTTGTCCATCTGGCGGTGCTTGGTCTGTTCAGTTCCGCGTTTGGGCAGGGGTTCCTGTTGTCGCAGGTTGCCGCGACCTTGATCGCGATGACCTGGAACTTCGTGCTGAACAACAATCTGACCTATGCCGATCGCAAATTGCGCGGCTTCAACCTGATCAAAGGCCTGCTGAGCTTTTCCGCGATCTGCGCACTGGGCGGGATCGCCAATATTTCAGTGGCGAATGCCATCTACCAGTTTGATCACCATACCATGGTTGCGGGCCTGTCTGGGGCGATCATGAGTTCGGTGTTCAACTATGCGGTAACGCGGGCGTTTACCTGGAAGTAGGGGCAGGACCCCACCTAACCTCCCCTTGGTGGGGGAGGACTGGGGCGGTGAGTAGGGATGGTGCGCGAAGCGTGGCTTCAGCTAATCTGGCTCAGGGCGGCAGCCATGGCGGCTTGGTCGTAACCCAACGTCGTCAGGGCTGATGTGACGATGCCGGCACGGTCGAGGCCCGCGGCGGCATACATATCGGCCTGCGTGGCGTGCTCATCGAAGCGGTCGGGGATCATCAGCGGGCGGAAGCGCAGCTTGCCATCGAGCAGACCATTGCTGGCAAGGAAGGTGGCCACATGGCTGCCAAAGCCGCCAATCGAGCCTTCTTCGGTGCTCAAGAGCACATCGTGAGTCTGCGCCAGACGCGCGATCAGCTCTTCGTCCAATGGCTTGAGGAAGCGCGCGTCCGCAACGGTAGGGTTGAGGCCCAGGGCGGCCAGTTTGTCGGCAGCGGCGAGGACTTCGCCCAGGCGGGTGCCGTAGCTGAGGATGGCGATGGTTGCGCCCTGGCGCACAATGCGGCCTTTGCCGATTGCGAGCTTTTCGCCCCGTGCCGGCATTTCGACGCCCATGCCCTCGCCACGCGGGTAGCGGAAGGCGATCGGTCCATTGTCATAGGCGGCAGCCGTTGCCACCATATGGCGCAGTTCGGCTTCATCGGAGGCCGCCATCAACACCATGCCGGGCAGGGCGCCCAGGTAAGCAGCATCGTAATTGCCCGCGTGGGTCGGGCCGTCGGCGCCAACAAAGCCGGCGCGATCGATGGCGAAGCGGACCGGCAGGTGCTGGATCGCCACATCATGCACAACCTGATCATAGGCGCGCTGCAAGAAGGTGGAATAGATAGCGCAAAACGGGCGCATGCCCTCGCTAGCAAGTCCCGCAGCAAAGGTCACGGCATGTTGCTCGGCAATGCCGACGTCGAACACGCGGGTAGGGTGTACCTCGCCGAACTTGTCCAATCCGGTACCAGCCGGCATGGCCGCGTTAATCGCGACGATGCGCGGGTCCTCGTTGGCTTCCTGGATCAGCGTTTCCGCAAAGACATTGGTGTAGGACGGCGCGTTGCTGACCGCCTTGGCTTGCGCGCCGGTGATGACGTTGAACTTGGAAACGCCGTGGTATTTATCGGCGGCGTCCTCGGCCGGCCCATAGCCCTTGCCCTTCTTGGTAACGACATGCACCAGGATCGGGCCTTCGGTCGCGTCACGCACATTGTCGAGCACGGGAAGAAGATGATCGAGATTATGGCCGTCGATCGGGCCCACATAGTAAAAGCCTAGTTCCTCGAACAGCGTGCCGCCGGTGAAGAAGGAGCGGGCAAATTCTTCCGTGCGCCGCGCGGGCTCATGGAAGAACTGCGGTAACTTACTAACTACCGATTTCGCAGCTTCCCGCGCGCCCCGATAAGCCGGACTGGAAACTAGACGAGCCAGATAGGCGCTCATGGCGCCCGTAGGAGGCGCAATGGACATGTCGTTGTCGTTAAGAATGACAATCAACCGGGCGTCCATTGCGCCGGCATTGTTCATGGCTTCATAGGCCATGCCGGCCGACATAGCGCCATCACCGATGACGGCGACGACATGGCGCGGTGTTCCCAACATGTCGCTGGCCACCGCCATGCCGAGGCCTGCCGAAATTGATGTGGAGGAGTGTCCAGTGCCGAAGGGATCGTATTCGCTTTCGGCGCGACGGGTGAAACCAGACAGCCCGTTCTTCTGGCGCAGGGTACGCATACGGTCCCGTCGCCCGGTCAGAATCTTGTGCGGATAAGCCTGGTGCCCAACGTCCCAGATGATCCGATCACGGGGCGTATCGAACACGGCATGAAGCGCCACTGTGAGCTCGACCACACCCAGCCCGGCGCCCAGATGGCCGCCCGTCACGGAGACCGCGTCGATCATTTCTGAACGCAGTTCATCTGCAAGCTGGCGCAGATTTTCGCGCGGCATAGCCCTTAGATCGGCTGGAACCTGGACGGTGTCGAGCAGCGGCGTGGAAAGCTTGTCGGCCAAGCGAGCAGTCCTTTGGCAGGAGGAGTCACAACAATCTTTAGGCTTGGCACGTCCGGTTTGCAACCAAGGCAAATCCCCTGTGCAAGACGCAGCAGGGGATTCGCCTAGAAGAGACAAGCGCCGAAATTGCGGCGCCCAGCTAGTTGGCTAGAGGCGCCGCAGGTTGAGCCGGGACAAAGCGCGTGTGCGAAAGCGCTGGGGGGAAGTCACCGATACGCAGTACCGGCACGGCCTCGCCCAATTCCGTGGCAGGGCTGAAGTCGGCCTCGTCATGATTCCAGATCACTGCGAAATGATCCGAGGTCAAGGCGACCGGCGCTGTGAACACATCGGCGACATGTTCCAAATCCGGTGCGATGAGGTCGCGACGGCGCATTGTTTCGGGCTTAGCTTGATTGGCGATGTGGCTAGCCAAGGCTTCGGCAACGGGTTCGTCCTGCCGGGCAGCGCTGAAAGTCTGGTTGAACAACCCGGCAAGCGCGCCGGTCACGCCGCTGCCGCCCAAGGACGCAGTATGCACGCCAGTAGCAGTGGTGAGGGGTGGTAGGACAGGCAGGCGCTTGGTCGGGCGGGGCGGCGCAGCAGGCGCTACGGCGGCCGTTTCTCGCTCGATGATGAGCTCCAGGGCCCGCTGCGCCTCAGGATCCTGCGGGATCGGGGGCAAATAGGCCGTCACCATTTCTGGCTCTGGATCACTCATGTGCAGGCGCGGCTGTGGCACCGGCGCCGTCAGCGCTGCAAGAGCCGTAACTGCATCTCCGGAGGGGAGGGCAGAGGCTGTGGCGAGCTTGAGGGTCTCGGACTTGGCAAACGGGAAGGGTGCGTCCTTGGGCGTGACCATTTCGGATGGATCAAGCGGAGCGCTGCCGGACGTGCCGAATGGAATGGCGATTGCTGCGGCTTCCGCAATGTCCATGGTCGATGCTGCGGCGTCAAGGCTGGCTGGGCGCATGGCGGGAACGGGCGGCGCCATCTGCGGAATGGCGGGCTGGGACGCAACGGCCGCCATTTGCACCTGGGCGGGGGCGGGTGCGGCCGGTGCGGCCGGCACCGCGGGCGTTGCGCTCGCTTTGGCCGGAACGGGCTGCTCCTTGCCGCCAAAGAACATGTCCATCAGCGTGCGTCCGCTACCGCCATTGGAGGCGACCTGCGTGCCGGACGAGCCGCCATTGCATGGGTAGGCGTGGCAGGTTTTCCATTGAGCCATGGCGATCTGATAGCCTTCCTGAGACAGGGGCTTGCCATCAGTCGGCAGATGCATGGTGCGCCCGTCCGGGAAAATCTCCTTCAACTGGGCACGCGTCATGCGCGGCCAAGCGCGAACCGAGCCGGTGTCCAGATGAACAAAGGGGCTGCCCGAGGTGGGGTAATAACCAACGCCGCCGACCTGCTTGCGCATTGCAACGGTGCGCAGCTTAGCCAGGGGAACGCCAGGAATAAAGAAGTCCATGGCGTTGCCTTTGGTATGCTGGGAATTCTCAGCCACCCCTGAGGAGCTTTCGCGCAGCATGGCATTGGTTTTGGGCGAGCGGTAGGCGGACACAATGTTGACCGGCTGGGAGGCGCCCACTTCCTGGTAAACCTCCCAGATCAGGTCGAACAGACGCGGGTCCATCTTGGTGGGTTCGTTTCGGCGCCAATCGCGCAGGAAGTAATTGAGATCGTTCAACCCAGACTGGACGTACTTCCCATTGCGCTTGAAAACGATCCGAGCTGTTTCCTTGGTGTGGGTGTAGTAAAGGTAAAGCGAGCGCTCTGTGGCTGCTGCGGCGGGGATTACGGCCTGAGGCATGATGAGCGAAATGCTCAGAAGGGCAGACAGAAAAAGCCGCGCGATATGGTGCCGTTTCAAATTCTCGTTCCCCGCAACGCAATACCATGTCCGGCTCCTGCCGGTCGTTGAGTGAATCTAACGGGAAAAAGGATCGAAACTGTTAACACTAACAAGTCTGCAACTCCCCAAGGCTGCACCCCTCACGCCGATGTTATTAAGGGCAAAAGCGGGCGCAACCAAGGCAAAATTGTTAAGCGGTCGTTATGCCGCCTCAGGGCGCAACAGCTGTGTCGCTGGCGTCAGCAACAATCTGTGGCGTCTCGGGCGCTGGTCCCAGACCAAGCGCTGCAATCAATTGCGCATTGTGGCCATAGATGTCGTCAAAGGAGCGCAAGGTGCCGTCCGCCTGGGGGCGCACTGTGAAGTAGGCAAGATGCACCGGAATCTGGGTCTGCGGGTTCACCCAGCGCTCAGAGGGGCCAAACATGGCTTCAAGGGAAGCACGGCTAATATTGGGCTCGTTGGCCATCAGCGCGTCGGCGAACTCCATCGGGTTCTGCACGCGAATGCAGCCGTGGCTCAGCGCGCGATTGCTGCGGGCGAAGTAGGACTTGGAAGGCGTATCGTGCAGATAAACGTCGTGCTTGTTGGGAAACAAGAACTTGATCTGGCCTAGAGCATTGTTTTCACCAGGGCGCTGGCGGATCTTGAAGGGGAAATAGCTGGTGCTGACCATGGACCAGTTGACCTGCCAGGGGCTAACAGGATTGCCCTCATAGAGCAGGTCGTAGTTGTGACTGTCGATATAGCCGGGGTCGCGTAGCACGGCCGGGGCAAGCTCGTTTTTGACGATCGAACTGGGGACGTTCCAATAGGGATTCACCACGACGTGCTGGATGCTGTCCGAAAAGATCGGCGTCTGGTGCTTGATGCTGCCCACCACCACGCGGGTTGTGTATTCCTCTGAGCCGCCGCGATGAATCGCCAAGCGATATTCAGGGATGTTCACAAAGACATGGAATACGCCGAGTTCTCGCGGCATCCAGCGCCAGCGCTCCATGTTGGCGATGATATCGGCCCGGGTAACCGGCGCGCCGCCATTGATGGCGGTCAGCGTTGCCGGCCCCATGACGCCGTCGACGTCGAGGTTAAGACTTTGCTGAAATGACTTCATCGCCTCGACGAGCGCATCGTCATAAACAAGGCCATCGGCCGGGGGCAGGTCGAAGCGGGTGCGCAGCGCTGGAACGCGGGCGTCGCTCATGCCCGGCTTGAGGGTCGGACCCGAGGCGATGCGCAGGGGTGCCACCGCTTCGTTTTCGTCAAAGCTTGCCAGCGCGGCCTTCAGGGCGAGGAATTCCGGGTGAGTGGGTGCAAGCGCCTGAAGAACCGGAACCGGGTCGTCGCTGTTGGCCAATTGCACCAGCAAAGCAGCTTCATCGAGCTTTTTGGGTTGAATATCGAACAAGGGACTAACTGACTGTGGAGCTACCCGGCCGGTGTAGATGTGCGTGGCATAGCGCATCGTGGCGCGGGAGAACGCCGTTTCCAGCGCCGCCATCTTGGCCGGATCGCCCTTTGCGGCTGCGACATCAAGGTCGGGCGTCAGATAGTCGGAGGGACGCAGGCCTTCGCGGTCTGCGGCTTCGAAGAGCTTGAGAATTTTTTGTGCGGGTGCAGAAAACGACAGATCGCCATTGTCCGCCTCGTGCAGCCAGATCGGCTCGAAATGGCGCGCGCCATAGAAGTAGTAAAGCTTCTGCGCTTCGTTGTAGCTGGAACTGCTTTTCTGCGCAGCCGCATAGGTGGCAGCAAGCCCCGACTTGATGATCTGGCCCAGCGCGGTTTGTGGTGGCGCGATGATGACAGGGCTCGTGGCAAGCGCTGCAACCTCCTGGCTCGCGGCAGGAAATACCGGGGCGGCGCCAGCAAGAAGGGCGGCCAAGCAAACCACAAACTTGTTCATAAAAGCTCCACGCACTGCAACGCTGTGCCCTCAATCTACCGCGTCAAAGCTGAACGCAGACTGACGACCCAATGCTCGTCATCAATACTCTGCAAACCTTAACAGGAGCAATCATTCGCGAATTTGTGAGCCAAGGTTGTGCTCGCTTTGCAACTGTACGCTGCCAGTATAAGAAGTACGGTGCGCCATTGGTTACGTACGCGTATCCTTTTTGGGAAACGTCGAAAACTCTTAATTCTCAACACCCGTTAGCTACGATTTGCAGCCGACCTGACCCGCAATGATGGCGAGGATTGACACATGGGCCTTCAGAAGTTTTTTTTCAACAAAGATGGTGTCGGGCAGCCGTTGCAAGACTTGCGGCACTTTGGCTCTGATGCGTTCCCAATTTGTTCGATAAAAGGGATGCCTTTGAGGCGGAGCGCCTGCAGACAGTCACCCTGAGCCGCACTCCTTGACACACCAGCAGCCACTAATGATCGGCGGCGTTCGCCGTCGCCTTGAAGCTGCAATGGTGAGAGCGTCAACGTTGATCTGGACAATGAGGCCTAAGTGCTGCGCATCGTTGAGGGCATGGTTGGTCTGAGATCCTCGCTGAAGAACCAACTACCTTTTAGCTGTCAAAATCGTGCTGATCTCTGTCGGCTGACAATGACGTGCTAGTTGCCGGCAAAGGCCAGAATGGGGCCGGTAGCGGTCCGTCAGCTTCTTGTAGGTTTGTTATGAAAGCGGACACATCCGCCGGACCTCAGTAGCCCCACTACGGGGTAACCCAGGGCTGGCTGGGTCACGCATCGCTCAACACCAACATGGCCTATCAGGTGACGGTGGGTGCCGAGGCGTACGGATTTGCGGCGCGGATCTGGCAAATGGTACAGACCCGCAGGTGAGGCGCGCTACATTCTGTCTGCCCGCCCAGGCGATGAAGTCTATTTCTTCTTTTTCGGCCGTTTGGTCTTTGAGACGAAACGCTGGGGCAGGTCGATTCCTATCACTGTGATGTCCTCGACCCGGGTGTGCTGCGCCGCAATGCCAGTCCAATGGCCTCGTAGTGCATCGAGCAGCCCGTTGAAGTCGACGCGATCTCCGGATGGCATGTCCCAGTGCCTGCCTGCGGTCCGGTTCACTAGGACGAAAACCCCACGCGCGGAGCGATTGTCTCGCAAATAGTCGCCTGACAGTTGGTTCTCAAGCCGCTCGATCAACTCCGGTCCTGACCAGCGTTCGGCAAGCTTCAATTCCGCCGGCACTGGTGCGTCGAACCCGGCGCCATGGAAGCGTAGATCCGGACGTTGCTCGTCAGCAAATTCTTCCTCTTGCGTCACAGTGAAACGGCCACGGGCCTTTTCGCGGAGCGCATGTGCCAAGTAGTTGCGCATCTCCGGCTCCTGCTCGACCCTTTGCAGTATGTTGGCGACACTGTCGTCGCCGTTTTCCAAGTCGTCCTTTAAATCTAGCAAGCGCCTGATCGCGAGGTCCGCAAGCTCACGATGCGTGCCGGGCGTGCGATCCAAATGGTCATAGAAGTCGCGAACCTGCACCGGCGTCCACGCGGACAGGTCTGCGTCCTTTTCGGCCTTTTCAACGGCGTGCCGATCCACCCAGGGGCGCGACGGAGCGTTCGGATGCGCAGCCGCAATCTCGGATAGGGCGACGAAGGCTTCTTTGCCGGCTATCTCGCGTAATTTGTTGTAGAGCGCATTGCGCGCATCCTGAGCGTGGTCCCGCAGGTCGGGGGAATACGCTTCCCCGCTCTCGTGCTCGATATCGTCGTCCTCGCGCACATAGGTCTGCATCAACATATACAATGCGCGCAGGTGGGCGGGCGTAGAGAACGCCTGGCGCGTGTGATGCGGTTCGGAGCGCGACCCTCGGAACAACCCGGTGACAAATGACATAGCGAATGCCGTCTGATGCGCTGTGTCGTTTATCTTTTCCAGGTGCGAGGGGCGCTACTCTGAATATTGGACACAGATCGTCAATCGCATGTGGAGCTGACCACCGAGGCTCTGGGCACGGAAGGTATGGTGATCGTTGGTGCCACTAATCACCCTCACCGCATCGATCCGGCACTGACGAGATCTGGCCGTTTGGACCAGATCATTCACATACCCTTGCCTGATCAGGAGGCGATCTTTGCCATTCTCAAGCGCTACGCTGGCACAATGATCTCGACCAAGGATCTGGAGGCGCTTGCACCCAGGCTTGTCGGGAAAACAGGCGCTGATATTGAAACGCTGGTGCGTGCCGCCAAAGCGACTGCACGCAGGGCAGGGCACTCCTTTTCAATTCTAGATCTGCAGCGGCAAGTGCCTGATCCGCTCGACCGCCTTCCGCCGCAGGTACAAAGGCTCATCAGAGTCTATCGCAATGGTCAGCGAGTTGTTGCTCAGGTGCTTGGATTGGCTGAGATGATCCCGGACAAGCATCAGGACTTAGGTCAACTGCTCGGCAAAGCAGTTCACCGGGAGCGTTTCCCAACCGAGCAGGTGTGCAACGACATTCTAGCAATCATCATGGCCGGCCGGGCGAGCGAGGAGATCGTGTTTGGTGATGTGTCGGTGTTTGGATCGGGTGTCCCGGAGTCAGACTTGGCGGTAGCGACGAACATCGCCAGGGGCTTGGAAATGAGAGCGGGTTTCGGTGAGGCCGGGGTGATCTACCTGGGTGGAAACGAAGATTGGCCTCATGTTCCTGCAACGGCGATCGCCAGCATTCGCCGGCGGATAGAGGCTGCACTGACGCGCGCCTCAGCTTTGCTAATCGACAATGTTGAGCAACTGCAGGATGGATCAGAGCCGAGTAAACCAGGGGAAAGAGCTCTGCCCACTCATCTGCATTTGCTCAACTGACCACTCCAAAAACATGCTTGCCTCTTTGACGTGCCTGCACATCTGCAGATGTCCATGGATGTTCTGCAGAGTGCATGAGCCATATTCTAAGTCAAAGGAGTCCAGCACAAGTGGTGCCATCGGCAGACCTAAGCCGGAACAACTTATCGACTTAGGTGATGGCAGCTTGGACCCAATTTCGGACCTTCACGGTTAGGTTGCGGGATCCCGAAAGCTGCCATTGCACAACGTAGCTGGAAGGGGCGTTTCATACGAATCCGATACTGGATGAAGTAGAGCAACCAACAGGGCCGAAGAAATGCGGAGACCTTCTGCCCCGAGTAGTTGCACCCCATAAAAAGTCACTGCCTGTTTATCTTCGGCTGGCTCACCCAGAAAAGAATAGGGCAGTCAGCGCGTGTATGATAAGCTTTGGCTCAAGGAGAGTAGCGTTTGATCCGCTGCCGCCAAAATCATGCAAATCGTTGTGACGTATCTCGCCCCGAATGGGGATGGGCACTCTGGTTCTTTTGGGATGCAATCTGAGGTGCAATTTAGCTGCCTTGCGGATGCTCCAAGGTGGGTGCTTGGCAACATACCCAAGCACCAACCCGGCAAGGTCAAAGTCTGGCGAAACGATCTTCAACTCACTGGCGCAGCGAGGGACGCATTGTTTCTTCCCGCCGAAGGCTCGTCGCACCTACTACATAGTGTCTGGGTCAAGCCCAAGAACGGAAACGGGGAGTGGCAGGTGGCACAACATGACGCCCCTGCCAATTGCTATCACGTCGCTGGAAGCCCTTCGCCTTACGTGGTCAGCGAGCTCGAGATAGGACCTTTCGCCCACAATCCAACGCTTGTCAGGTGATGCCCCCTCCTCTCGAAGGCGCCATGCGCCCCGAAGAAGTTCTGTGTTCTTGCAAACTAAGGGTTATTGGAGCGCTTCCTGCCCGACGAACGCGCGGGCTCGGACGAGGGTAGTCCGCCCAAAGCGCCAGCAAGATGTGATCCGCGCCATCCTGCGCGGAATGCCCCAGACTCGAAAGCAATGATGTCAAAGATCTCCCTAGCTGCCCTTCTTTTGAGTTGCCTGTCGCTCCCAGCTGTTGCGCAGACACCCGTTACCATGTCTCACGACATGGTGGACGAACGTGGTGCAAACACCACTCTTCGAGAAGAGGCACAGCCGCCAGGACAGGGCGGGCAAGCTCAGCAGATGATGAAGGAAGCCCGCGTCGAGTTGGAGCGTGCTGCGCTTGTTCTTGAACAGGCTGAGGCTTACAAGCACAGCGATGCCGTACTCAACGCGCAACAGGCATTGTTGCAGTTCGAAGAAAGCCTCGACCAGCTTCACCAGTCCATTCCTGGATATGTCCCTCTCAGCCTAGCTACAAGCCTGCATGAACAGGTGTCTCAAACGCTCTTGCTGCTCCGAAGCGATATGGCAGCGGCGACGTTGAGCATGCACGAACTCGCGTTACGCGTGACCGATCTGAGCGCAGAGGCAGACCTGTTGATTGGCAGATCATTGCTTGGGAATGACCGCGTAAAGCTTGGGCTGATTTCCAATGTGCTTATCACCGCCGAGGGTCGGATAGAGGCCTTGATCGTGGACCGAATAGCGCCGAGCAAGAACCGGCAAGTCACCATCGAATGGATCGATGTTTCGATCGAGGGTACAAATTTGGTTGCAAATATTGATCTCGCCAAAGCTGAGAAGCTCCCAGATTACATCGCAGACTGATCAGAGACGATCAATTGTCTTCGCTCTAGCGATGGAGAGTTCTCAGGTATGGTAGGTCTTTTCGAAAAACACCGGACGCTGGTGTAATTGAACGTCGTCGGAATTGGGGAGTCGATGCTGTTGGCTCTCCCTGCCGGCCGGGTTGGTGTCGGCCTTGGTCCAGATAAAAATACCGCTTCAGCGTGCCTTTGGTTTGCCCAGTCAGGCAAGTTCGGGAACGTCGCGAACATACACTCCCAGTTGTGCAAGGAGGGCTACCAAGCCGATCAATTAGCTGGTGGTAGCTTATTGCGCCAGCTGCGGAAGACCATCAAGCTGGCGGCGAGCAACTAGATCACGCTTGCTGGCTACGAGCACCCCCGTCCCCTATGGCCGATATCAGAGATCGTAGAACAGGTCGCAGATCAGCTCTGCGACCCGTATGGCGTCACGTTCTGTGAGATGGGCGGCGGTTTGGGGGATGATTGTTTCGAGGTCCCCTTCGTCGACCGCAAGCAGATCGAGGATCCTGGCGAACTTGGTCTTCAGTTCGATGTCTCCATCAAACTGATCGATTGTCACCTGCACGATCGCACTGGCGGCTGCAACCATCCTTGTTTCCAAAGGCTCAGCTGAAGCTGCCAGAGATCGGACGGCCACGAACATTGATTCACGTGTATTGGCGTATCGGTCGTCCATTCTGCACCCGATCTCTTTGGATTGTTTTGCTTGATCATAACGGCCATTGAAGCGTCTTTGGCTCCGTGCCGAAGCGCACTGCCTTGGATTTCCAGGGGCGGCGGGGCGGCCAGGCCGTGCTGTTCCAGGCACGTTAGCCCGCGCCGCTTATCACGGAACCCGAGTCAGGAAAGTCAGTCTGCGAAGCCGCTGGAGCTCAGCCGGAACAGACTCTCGAGCTCATTGGCGTCGCTGTCGCACATGGAGGTGTAGTCGTCGGTACTCATCCAATTGTCGTGCCACTCCATCAGATCGTCTTCCGTGGCAACGTCGCCCAGAGCCGCTCCAGCTTTAAGCAGCTGCGTTGCGCTTCTACCCATCAGTTCTGTCCAGTGGTTCGTCGCTGCCGCTCTCCAAGAGCTGCCGCTTCACATGCAAGTATCCTGACAGAGCCCAGTTCGGCTTCACTGGAACAACTGGAGTTCGGTAGCCGCGGCGTTCGCCTCGTCCATGGAAGCGTCCAGAGTCGCTTTGAGGATGCGCAGTTCTGCGAGCAGTCTCGGGCTAAGACCCAGCTTCTGCCACTCGCTGAGCTTTTGTTGCCACTCTGCGACTTCCACGATCAGCTTGCGAGAACGGTCGAGCGTATCGGGATTGGAGTGCACGGCAGCGCGCTCCGCGTTTTGAGCTAATTCCACCAACTCAACGGTGCTGATCACCCATGTCGGCAGGGCTACTCGCAGGACTTCAATCTCGGAAACAATGTTCTGATCGGCTGGGTAGTTGGGCATAGCAGGCATCCTGAACTGGTGAAATTGGTAACAGCATGATTGGGGAAAGCGCCTCCTGGCGCTTCATCCATCAAGGCCCGAGTGTTCTCGGTTAGCCCGTTTCATGCAGTTGCCGAAGTCGCCGGAGGGACTTGGGAGTCGCCTTGTCGTGCCAACACACACCAAAAACTGGCATGCTCATCAAAACCATCCAGGGATTGCAAAGCCAAGTTGGCTATTCTGACATGGCCGGAACGCGCAAATCGGCTTCGCTGACAATGCGCTGATGTTTCTCGAGCAAAGATTGCACCCGATACTGCACGCTGTGACCTTCGAAGGGTAGCAAGCGCAATACCTCGCACTCACCGGACTGACGAGAACTCAGCCCCCGGTTGGGAAGCAGATCAAGAACCTGGCCGATAGCAAATTTATGCGTCATTCTGGTGCTCCAACGGAATGGGCCACCGCGGTTCGCGATGGCCGGCAGCTCACAGCAACAGCAGTGCTGGAGACTTAGACGAGGGCCAGGTTCGTCGCCGAAATCTTGCCGTCACGGCCGGTCTCGAGCTCGTAGGTGACCTTATCGTTCTCATAAAGGCTGGTGAGCCCCGAACGCTCCACTGCCGAGATATGAACGAATGCATCCTTGGCGCCGCCCTCGGGGGAGATAAAGCCAAAGCCTTTGGCCGTATTGAAGAACTTGACTGTGCCGTTGATGGTCATTGGTGGTCCTAGATTTATGGCCCGGAGCTATAGCGAGCGGGCAGATGATCCACGGGCGAATGCCGGCGGATTTCTAAACGTTCGCAAAGTAGGGAGGTAGCCATTGGCCAGAAAAAACCGGCAGACAGGCAGCCAACGATGGCTGAAAACGTATAATGCTTGTAGCATGTTTATGCGCAGGAGCCAAGTTTATTCTGGATAAGCGGATAAAATAGCAGAAGAACTACCCGATCTCCACGACATAAATTATTCTGCCGCAGCTCAGGTTGCTTTTGAACTTTTGACGCCGAAGCGCATTGCAGCTATTCGGCACGACTATTTTGTAGGGTCCCGGTGCTACTCACTTGAACAAAGGCGGAAGTCATTGCCAGCCGATCCGGTTGCCGATCGACCACATCGCATGTTTCGAAAAAAGCCAACAGCTCAGTTTCAAATAGGTCCTACGCTACAAGAGGCTTGGCAGGTGCTCGATCTTAAAACAGGTCGCCCTGCTATGGTTGGCGGTTTGGTTCTGAATTCCCTGGGCCGCAAAGATGCGGAAGACATGTGCGAGCTTTTGAATGAACTTGCCGATCCCGAGAGTTGACCTCTGCAATATGAAGTCGGCCAGGCAAATCAACGCTGGGAGGACTGCCAGGTCTGCGGCTTGTTGACTGCGCAAAGCCAAATACGGCTGTGCTGCTTCGTTTCACCCGAACCGAGTGCAGTACTCCGCTCATTCAATGCGCTTGCGGTTGAGTTCTAACGACACCCGTTCGGGAGTGCCCGTTCCGAAACGTCGGCCTGTATGGTCGCAAACGCGACGCTAGTCCGGGTGGTCACCGGAGAAAGTTTGGAGACCCGGGCGGATTGTTAGCCTTGTCGATCTGTAGGCGGGCGGCAGCGACCTCAACCTGAGCGCTTATTCCTTCGAACATGGCTCTCAAGTTACGCAACTCCTCGCTTTGTTCTGCGGTAAAGTCCTGAGTTTTCCAGTTTTCTAATGTGGCACGCCAGCGTGCCACACTGGCAAGAAGCTCTTGCGCCCGAGCGATGGCTTCCGGTCCGACTGGAAGGCCAGCTTCCTTTGTCTTTGCAGTGAGTTCCACCAGTGCATTTGCTTCCGCACTCAATAATGGCAGCTCTTCACGGGCCGCAGTCGTATGGTATTTGATGTATTCTGGCGAATTCCGCATCGGGGAATTCGAGGCTTGGTCTTTGCTCATGCGCTCAAGACTAACATCTTTCGAGTGAGAAAGCCCGATCAATCTACCTGAACAACCTAGATCATACTTCGAGTTCAGATTCCTGGTCAGCCTGCGAGACCACTCTAATCTCAGGGTTCAATGCGGGGCAGTGCACCTCTTTTGAGCCGGGTGATTGGCCCGCTGTCTTTCCGGACAAGCTAACCAGGTGGAAACGGATGGCGTTCCTCGCAGTCCATGCTACTGACGCACATCGGAGTATTTCATGAGCGCATCGTCCAAGAATGCCACGCCAGCATTGTGGCAGTCCAAGAACCTGGCCCGCGCTATCGAAGCGGCAGGGGTCGCCCTGTTTTCCTGGAACGTCGATACCGACGAACTTACCATGGATGAACAGGCTTATGATCTATGGGGGTTGAAGAGAGACCTTCCCGTTCATTTTGAAGACCTTTCGGCCCACATCCATCCCGCGGACCGTGACCGCGTCAGAGCGGCTTTCACTGCAACAAGGGCCGTCGTCGGCCCGTATGAGATCGACTTCCGCATAATGGTTGGTGACGAGCTCCGCTGGATTTCTGCGCGCGGCAAAGGAGACGATGAAGGCATCGTGGAGCACGTCATGTTTGGCGTGTTCCTTGACGTTACCGGGCGCAAGCAGGCTGAAGAAGGGCGTGAACTCCTTGCAGGGGAGATGAGCCATCGCGTCAAGAACCTGCTGGCGATTGCCGCTGGGCTCACAGCGATCACCTCACGGTCCACATCGACAGTAAACGACATGGCCCGGGAACTGACTCAACGGTTGACCGCCTTGGGCCGTGCCCATGACCTGGTTCGTCCGCTTCCAGGTCAAACTACCGCATCAGCGGCTTTGCTGGGTGACTTGCTCACTGTCTTGTTGGCGCCATACGACGACTTGGGTGCATTCAGCGGACGCATCCGCGTGTCGGTTCCCCGGATGATCGTAGGGGAAAGCGCTACGACCACCCTTGCCCTGATCGTACATGAGCTGGCAACGAACTCCCTGAAATATGGCGCACTTTCCTCCGAGGCTGGGCTGATCGATGTGTCCTGTTCCGCACGGGACGAGGCCGTCACCATTGTCTGGACAGAGCGCGGCGGACCGGCTGTGTCACCGCCTGCTTTAGTAGCTGGCTACGGATCCAGACTGGTTGAACGCAGCATCTCGGGAGCGCTACGCGGGGCCATCAACTACGACTGGTCCAAAGAAGGGCTCATCGTCACATTGAAGCTTGATCCCGAACGGCTGTCCAGGTAGCCGGCATATGCGGTAAAATCGTGCTCGCTTGACACGCTAGGATCAATCATTGGCCGCCGAAGCCGGCTCTTTATCCGGCGCTGTTCACATTACCAGTCGCGCCGCTCATTGCTGCTTTCGGACGGCGTTCCCGGTCGACCCGCTAGGGAAGACACCGTCGAAGCTATGTCGGGATCTCTTGGCAGTGCAACTTTAGGATTCAGGAGAACGCCGCCTCTCGGCCAGTACGCCGCGGAAGCGGTTCCATCAATCGGAACCGGAACAGGGCGTGACAGCCGTCGTTAGCAGAGAGCTCAGGATCGTTCCCAATGCATAGGTGACGCCGCTCTTCCGGGAGGTGCTTCCACTCGTTCTTGGTTCCACTTGCAGCCCAGTAGTTAACTAATTCAGAGAGCACGAACAGGCGCGCGTCTATTGCTGGCAATTGGTCAGAAAATAAAAATCTGTGTCAGGTAGGATTTACTGCGCTGCATTCAGGCGATATTGGGATTGAGTTAGTATGCAACTTCCGTAAGCGAGGGCCGTTGCTGCTCTCCTATTAAAACGACTGCGTGCGTTGGGCGTTGTCAACTGGAGCATTCATGCTTGATCTTAAAACGAACATTGCCGCAGCCTGCTATTTGCAGGCGTTGCCCTGCCAAGCTACGCACAAGAGGCCAGGGCGGAGATTGCGGGTCCTAGTGGCATCTTCGTTGATGAATTCGGTACCTCATTCGAGTTCTCGCTTTGTGGCGAGGCAGGTACAGACCTCTGCGGCACCCTGACCAATTTGGAGGGGCAGTCCGCTACCGACGAAAACCTAGCATTCGTGGGCAAACAGGTCATGCAGGCGCCGCAAACGAGTGCCGGTGAATGGAAGGGCTCACTTGCTGCAGGCGGCATGAGCGCCGACGCAACGATTACGCAAACTGGCCTGGATACCGTAGAAATCCAAGGATGCCGCCTGAGCGTCCTGTGCCAGACCCTGACCTACAATCGCGCTTCCTAGCCCCATTGCATAAGCCTCCGTGCCTTTGGCTCGGGGCTTGGCAAGGAAACTGGACGCTAGCTTTCGTTATCGTTTAGCATTGTGGAGCCCGTTACCGTGGGGACTTCACGCCATTGAAGTTCGCCGGTTTCGATGCATCTCCATTGCTGTTGCAATGCGGCCGGATCGTTGGGCGAATGAGCAAAGAACCGCAATTCGGTGGTGCTCTCCCAATTCCGGTCTCCTCCTGATGCTTTTGCAGCAGTGAACCGGGAGTCTGGGTCGAACTGGTTCTTGATCATGCGCTACTCTATCATCGATAATCTATGTCGTCTCGTGTCTATTAGCCGGACAACAGGTACGCAGGCCCTCAAGGCTTCCGCCACTGGCGTTCAAGCTTCGGCTTTATCTCTCCTGAAGGTGGCGGCAAGGATGCCTTCGTGCATGTTTCTGCCGTTCAACAGTCAGGGCTGCAGGGCCTCTATGAGAACGACACGGTCACCTACGACGTCGAGAAAGGCCGCGAGGGCAAAGAGTCAGCTGTCAATCTTGCGCTGCTGCAGTAGGTAATCGCTGCGCTTGGCCTGCTTGCACCCGCAGGCCAAATCACCCTGGTACGGCAAGCTGGCCGACCTTGTAAGCACTTGCCCAGGATCGGCAGTCAGGTGCCAATCCGAAGCTTCATGACGCCACCTCTTAACGGGTGCTGGTCTATTCAAGCAGCTAAGGAAATTCTACTCCGCTCGGCTTCAAGCATGCTCTCGGTCGTCCTTGTAAATTCCGCCTCGGTCAGTCCTGGGGGAATGATCGGAAGGTAGGAAACCGCTATTGTACCCGGCGACTTTGGGCCCGAACCTGCGGTGCTCCAGAAGCATCCGGAGTTTAGCGCAACGGGAAGAGCAGGAGCACCGAGGTGCTTGTACAACAGCCCAGCGCCACGCTTGAACTTAACTGGCTCCCCGGGACCTTTTCGGCTGCCTTCAGGGAAAATGAGTACCGAACGCCCCTGCGAGAGAGCCTTCCGACTTTGCTCCAGCATTATGGAGAAAGATTTTGCCCCAGACGCCCGATCGATGATGATCATCGGAGAGCGTCGTAGATACCAACCTAGAACAGGGATATTCAGCAGCTCTTTTTTGGCGACGATTGCAACGTCAGGTGCCATCACCAGGAACGCCAAAGTCTCCCAGGTGGATTGATGATTTGAGATGATCAAGCAGGGCGTCTGACTCCGGAGGCCACTTTCCGTGTGGCTCAAGCCAACCACTAACCGCAAGCTCCCGAGGAGCCCACGCGCCCAAAGCCGAGTAGCGGCACGAATTGTTTTTTCCGGACCACCGACAACTGAGAACCATGGAATTCCGATAGCGAACAGACAGGTCCATACGGCCAGCACGACATTGAAGGCTGCCGATCGAATATGGGTGATGATCGTTATCTTTTCTCTCGCAATGATCAGGGAAGTGGAGAATGGAAGCTTCGCTCGACTTCCACGGATGCGTACTGTTAGCGGATCGATTCCAGAAATTCTCCAGGGTGACCAAAGAGTGATCCCTCTGTTGGCTCCTGACAAAAATGATGGAAGTTCGCTTTCTCACAGCCGTCCGCAAGAGCTCTACGGGTGCGTGATCTCTCCGTCGCTTCCCTCCGGTGCAACAAGCATGTTAGTGTTGCATAGCACTGAGAACGGCTCTGATACTTTCAGCCTCGACCTCGTCCCTGAGACGCCGCACAGCTTCAGAATGTTCCTCGAGGTAGTTCACTGGCACACTGCGAAGCAGTTCTTGAGCTTCTGCCACCAACAGTAGCCTTCGCACGTTTGTCTCAAGGCTGCGTATCTGATCGAGTTCGACAGTTAGTAGCCGCGCCTGCAAGCGGGACTCCCGCTCTGCCCAGCGTGCGCGCCAGCGACGCATGCGATCCCACCTTTGAGTGGTTCCGAAGGCAAGATTGTGTGGTTCAAACATATGAACGTGATCCTGTGCCCACACGAACTTCGAATCCAACGACAGATTGCTGCGGATGTCGCGCTATCCTCGGTACGCTGATGGGCTTGCTGATGGGGTGACGAGCAAGTGCTTTGGCAGTCTACAGCCTCTCACTTAACGATTCGGGGTATGGGATTAACGTCCGCTCACTGGACGTACTCAATCGGAAGCGGACCGTCCGCAAACCATCTGTGGACGCCCCTTAAGACGCAAGCGGCATTTGAAGATCTAGCACGTTGTCGGATGCTGCCATCTGTCCGGCCTCTGATGCAGCACCAGAGGCTGCGGGCCCGTACGGGAGTTCGCGGATCGGATCCATATCACCCACGGTGTGCTCAAGGCACAGCGGTTTGCACTGGCTTACCGATCCCATCTCGCCGACTGTTGCGCCATACCTTCCTTCGACCGACTCCGTCTCCGACGACCTCTGGTCCGCCTTGGCTTACGCCGCAGCTGCAACCGGAGCTTTGTATTCCTCTTGCTCCATCAGGATCGCCCAGATGATGCGCGCCGTCTTGTTGGCAAGGGCAACGGTGACCAGCATACGCGGCTTCCGTGCCATCATCTGTTCAAGCCAGGAACCTGCCGGCGCACCTCGCTTGCTCGCGTGCAGCACGACTGCGCTACAGCCGATGATAATGAGACGCCTCAGCGTTCGTTCGCCCATCTTGGTGATCGATCCCAGTTTCTGCTTGCCTCCGCTCGAGCTCTGACGAGGCGCCAGACCCAACCATGCGGCAAAGTCTCGACCTTTGGTGAACGTCCCAACCGGCGGAGCCAGGGCAGCGATCGCTGTGGCGGTGATCGGACCGACGCCTGGTATGGTCATGAGCCGCTTGGCGATCACATCCTCACGGGCTCGTCGTGTGATCTCTTTGTCCAGTTCGCTGGTCCTCCCGTTGAGTATTTCCAGCAGGTCGAGCATCGTGCGGAACATCGGGGTGGCCGCATCGGGAAGAGACGAGCCCATCTCGCCATCGAGCAGGTTACTCAGTACAGCTATGTGCGACGGTCCCTTGGGTGCGACCCAGCCGTATTCGGTTAGGTGGCCGCGGATCGCATTGATCAACTGGGTCCGCTGCCGCACCATCAGATCGCGTGTGCGGAACACCAGGGCCGAGGCCTGTTGCTCCTCGCTCTTGATCGCCACAAACCGCATATTTCGTCGCTGAGCTGCCTCGCAGATGGCCTCCGCATCGACCGCATCGTTCTTGTTCCGCTTCACGAAGGGCTTCACATAGGCCGGAGGGATCAGTTTCACCTCATGACCCAACACTGTGAGTTCGCCAGCCCAGTAGTGTGCTCCTCCGCATGCCTCCAACGCCACCAGGCAACGCGGCTGTTTGGCGAAGAATTCCACCAACTTCGCGCGGCTGATCTTGCGGCTGAACACCGGACTGCCGCTCGCATCTGCACCGTGTGCGTGGAAAACGTTCTTCGCGATATCCAGACCGATTGTGGTAACTTCCGACATGGGCGCCTCCTCAAGTGGTGTGTTCAACACCTCCACTTTGGCACATCGATGCCGCCGGGGGGCGTCCACCCCATCACCCCATCTCAGCCCCCGGAATGAGATACGCTGAGCTTGTCATCCGGACCAGGGCGCTGGCTCGGTGAGAGACAAGGCTTTCTAGAACTCACTCCAGTCGTCCTGCTTCAGCGCCGCATTGCCATTCCTGAGATAGGCCTGCGCAGCCGACTTGACCCGGGACTGCAGGGCATTCGCACCCTGTGCCTTGGCTGGTTCGACGCGGGAAGTAGGAGCCACGGCGCGCATCGGCACCGCTTCTTCGAGTTTGAACGCCTCGATCACTTGGTCGAGCTCGCTGGCCTGACCCTCGGTCTGCTCGATGGCAGCATTGGTCTCCTCCACGAGAGCCGCGTTGTGTTGGGTCATCTCGTCGAGCTGCCGCACGGCCGTTGTGACTTCCCCGATGGCCGAGGACTGCTCGGCACTGGCAGTCGAGATCTCCTTCATTAAACGGCTGTTCTCCTGGACCGCTTCAAGGATCGCCGCCAGCTTGCCGGCCGCGTTGTCGACGAGCTTGCTGCCGCCGCTGACCTCGCTTGCGCTTTGCTCGATCAGCTGCTTCACCTCGGATGAGGCCTGGGCTGCGGACTGGGCCAAGCGACGCACCTCAATGGCGACGACAGCAAAGCCCTTGCCGGCTTCCCCAGCACGCGCTGCTTCGACCGAAGCGTTAAGCGCCAGGAGGTTGGTCTGAAAGGCAATGTCGTCGATCATGCCGATGATGTTGGAGATCTTGGCCGAGGAAGTGGTTATCCGCTTCATGGCAACGGTGGCCTGGCCCATGACCTCGCCGCCTTCGCCAGCAAGCTGGGCGGCCGACTGGATGCCCCGAGCGGCTTCGCTGGCCTTGCGTGCATTGTCTGAAACAGTGGTGGCCAACTGCTCCATGGCGGCGGAGGTTTCCTCGATGGTGGCGGCCTGCTTGGTTGTGCGCTCGGAGAGATCATTGGCGCCCGCCAGGATCTCGCCCGTGGCGGACTTAAGGGCGCGCGAGGTTCCCCGCAGCTGCGTGACGATCGAGGTGAGATTGTCGGCAACCGCATTGGTGTCGGATTTGAGCTGCGCCAGGGAGCCCTGATACTCCCCTCTGACCCGCTGGGTGAGGTCGGTGCGGGCAAGGGCGCCCAACACCTGGCCGGTCTCGGAGATGCTCTGATCGACGACAGCGACAAGCTCATTGACGCCCTCGGCCAAGGTGTTCAACTCCTTGTCGGGGAAGCTGGCTGGTACACGGTGGGAGAAGTCACCAGCGACAGCCGCCTCGACAACTCCACCGAAGGCGGTTTGAAGCTCACCCATCATCTCCGCACGAGCTTCCTGGTCCTTTATGATGCGGGCGGCCTCGGCTTCCGTCATTTCGGCGATACGCAAGCCATTCTCACGGAAGACTTCGACGGCACGCGCCATGGCGCCGATTTCATCCTTGCCCTGCCTATAGGGCACAACGAGGTCATAATGGCCTTCGGCGAGCTCGCGCATGATGGCTGTCATGCGCATGATGGGTCGCGAGATGAAGCCGGTGCCGAACCAGACCAGCGCGAGCGAGACGACCACCAGCACGGCCGCGGCGGCGATGGCGATATTGCGGGTCTGGTCTACACCGGCATTGATCGTCGAAAGCGGGACCTGCATGATCATGGTCCATTGTTCCGGCACGCCGGCGAACTGCATCTGCGTGCTGACCACGAACTGTTCGACGCCATTGGGGTCGATATAGCTCATGCCCTGCTCGAGAGAGGTGCGATTCTGCAGAGCGCTAGCCACTTCGAGCGCGATGGGTTTACCGGGAAGGCTTGGATCGGGGCTAGCCACCCAGATCCCGTCATTGCTGATAATCTCCACGGAGCCTACGCCGAAGGGCTTGAGCTGCCCGATAGCCTTCCCGATCGTATCGAGCGCCAGGTCGGCCGTGACGATGCCGACGGGCTTGTTGGTCTTGCGCACTACGACGCTGATCGTGCTCATCAGCACCTGTTGGCCACTGATGGCATAGGCATAGGGCGGCGTCAGCGTGTTGCGGTTTTCCCGCAAGGGCAGGTCGTACCAGCCTTCTGTGCCGGCCTCCGGCGACATGTCGAGTTGTTCGACAACGACCTCGCCGTTTGAACGGGCGAAATAGGGCACCATGCGGCCGACGGAATCCGAATAGGGGTGGCCGAGATGGTCGGCATCGCGGCCATCGGGCTGGTTGGGCTCGAACGCCAGCGTCATGCCGGTCAGCGTCGGGCGCGCTTCGAGCGCCTTGAGCATAATGCGCCCGAGCTGATCCCGGTTGACCTCGCCTTCAGCGATGGCGCCTTCGACGGCAGCGACGACACCCTCTGCCATGCTGACAAACCCGCTCAGCTGGCCCGAGGCCGTCTGCGAATAGGACGCCAGCAGGGCCTTGCCGCGTTCGCGGGCTTCCTCTCCGGCCGTCTGGTACATGAGCCCAATGCCCCCGGCCACGATGCCGGCAAGGCCCAGAGTGAAAAGCAGGCCGGCGCCAGTGACGAGCTTGGCGCGGACGGAGAGATCGGAAAGTTTCATTTTAACGCAAGTGCCCCACGCCCTTTTGGGCGAACCACATTCCCACCAACACCCGTGTGCTGGCGATCGGCCGCCCAGAAAGCGGCAAAGCTGCAAAGTCCTGCGTCCAGCCGCACGGAATCATGATTTGCGTTAAGTCGGGGTAAAGCATGGCACGATGTGCGGCTGCAAAAGCAGCCGCGCCCTTCTAGGATCGAAGCTGGCCACTTGGCGATGGATAGAACAACAAGTTGATGACATCATTGCAGGTCGGGAGGCGGCAGAACGTGGCGGCCAAGGCCGGTTCAGTATCGCTTGCCTGCCGGACTCGTGCTCTTAATCGAGCGATGCCCCGCCCAATGGTCTGGTTACTCCGGCGGGAACATCCAGCGAACCGGCCTGCTCAGGGAGCGGGCATATTCAATCTCCCGCTTTGTGCTCGACCCCACATAGCCGCCGACATTGACCACGAAGATCTCGTCGGCAAGGTCAATCTTGCGGAAGTGTAGCTGGTCGATAGCCTGTTTCTCCGGAGTGCTCTCGTCCCCGTCCGACAAAAGGAACCGCGAGCCGGTGGGTTGATCGGCATGCCCGAAAGCGCCGAGGCTGATTACGATATGACCGAGCATGGACAGATGCAGGTTCGCGAGGTGGAAGGCATCAGGGAAGCGGCTGGAGCCACACAGGGTGATAACTTTGGGTTGGGAACTCATAAGTCTTCGGGTCCAGATTGCGCGGCTTAGAGGAGAGGATACTCTGATTAGCTACATGAGCATTGCAGAAACGGGCTGATGTTCAGCTGAGAAGTCGCCTCGGCTTCTAGAGCAACTCTCCAATCGGCGCGGGGATGAATACCGTCAAGCCTGGTTGGTACTTCTCCACACCAACTTGCTCCGCCCCGTCTCATCTGGAGCCCAGATGTCCGCTGGCCGGTTCGAATCCCCGAAGACTTGGATTAGGTATGTTGCAGAAGAGATAGCTCCTCTTTGCTGTTCATAGGTCCAAAGGGCCTTCCTTCGCAATCGACCCACCATGCTCCATCGATCACCACCATTAGATAGTGGCAAACCGACGTTCTAGCCTGCTGTGGGTTCGAGCCTTCGAAGTTCAATACATTTTCCACGTGCATCATTAACAGGGTAACGCTCCGTGCCCAAGGCGAAGGCCAACCTGCAGTAAGACGCTTCGTTGCTGAAAAAGGCTCCTGTGCGAGGAATTCGTACGGATGAATAGAGTAGTGGCGAATGGAGCAGACGCCGCTCCTAGCGAGGCCCTCGGAGCTCTTCTCGCAGCGCAGCAATCTCTCGTTCGCGGCAATCTGATCTGGAGCCATCCTACAGCTTCTGCACAAAGAGGCGCTTAGGAATAGTTTGATGGCCCTCTTGAGCTGAACCTCACTTACTTTGTGGCAGTTGAAAAGCTACCTGCCTCCTCCGGTGGCGCGCTGAGGGGGTACTTCTTCGGAACTCCTGCGAAGGCGGCTCGTTCGCCCCCAAGAGCGATTTAGGCTCTTCCTCCAGCAAACAGGAGATTCAGATGCATGTTCGCGAAATGATCAGCACACATCCCCATGTCCGGGGTAACACGGCCGATGCACTCTTGCGGTGTATCGAAGAATGTTACGGATGTGCGCAAACCTGCACATCATGTGCCGACGCATGCCTGGGCGAGGATATGGTAGCACAGCTAACTCAGTGCATTCGGCTCAACCTCGACTGTGCCGATATATGTGCGACCACAGGAGCAATGGCGTCACGCCGCACCGGATCGAACATCCAGGTGCTTCGAGCCGCTATCCAGGCCTGCATGGAGGCATGCCGTGCATGCGGTCAGGAGTGCCAGAAGCATGCAGAAATGCACGAACACTGCCGCATCTGTGCTGAGGCTTGCCAAAGCTGTGAGCAGGCCTGCAACGAAGCACTGTCTCAGGTTCATTGAACACGCGAAGACGGGCCGCTGGGCCGGCGAGCTGTGTCCTGATACGGGTGCACTAATGTCGGGACACTTGGGCCGACAATGGCTTGACGGTTAAACTGTAGTTCGAGCAGCGCTAGCCTCAGCGTTGTAGTCCTAACAAGCCAAGGAATGCCGATGATCCGCTTCTATTTTCATCCGACGCCTAACCCTGCCAAGATCGCGCTGTTCCTCGAAGAGACCGGCCTTGCTTATGAGACGGTGCCTGTCGACACCAGCAAGGGCGAGCAGCACACGGCTTCCTTCAAGGCGGTCAATCCCAATGGCAAGGTGCCGGCAATTATTGATACGGATGGGCCGGGCGGCAGGCAGGTTCGGGTCTTCGATTCCACAGCGATCCTGCTGTATCTGGCAGAAAAAACCGGCAAGTTTCTGGGCGCCGCGGAGGATCGACCGGAGCTGCTCTCCTGGCTCCTGTTTATCGCCTCCGGTCTTGGCCCTTTTCCCGGTCAGGCCGTCCACTTCCAGACTGCTGCGCCTGAAGGCCTCGATTATGCGGTAAACCGTTATCGGCGGGAGGCGGAACGTCATTACGAGGTGCTCAACGCCCATCTGGCGGAGCGCACCTTTATTGTCGGTGACAGCTATACGATCGCCGATATGTCGGCATGGGGCTGGCTGGACCGTGCCTCCCGGGTGCGCAAGGGTGAGGCAGAGCCGCTGGCGCCCTATCCCCATCTGAGACGGCCGTTTGAGGCAGTTGATGCGCGACCCGCCGCTGCCAGGGCACGTGAGGTTGGCAAGGATCACGTGTTTAAAACGGTTCGAGACGAAGAAGCCAAGCGTGCGCTGTTTCCTTCCAATTACCCCAACACCTAAGCCAAGCTCCGGAGCGCCATTCTATGACCGACACGTCCGAGTATGTTCCGCCTAGGGTCTGGACCTGGGATAAGGACAATGGCGGCCAGTTCGCCAACATCAACAGGCCCATCTCGGGGCCGACCCACGACCGGGCCCTTCCCGTAGGTAAGCACCCGCTGCAGCTCTATTCGCTGGGCACGCCAAACGGCCAGAAGGTCACCATCATGCTGGAGGAACTGCTTGCAGCGGGCCATCAGGGCGCAGAATATGATGCCTGGTTGATCAACATCGGCAGTGGCGATCAGTTCGGTTCTGGCTTCGTCGAGGTCAACCCCAACTCCAAGATCCCGGCGCTGATGGACCGGAGTGGAGCAACGCCGGTTCGTGTTTTTGAATCTGGCGCCATCCTGATGTACCTTTCCGAGAAGTTCGGCAACGCCTTCCTGCCAACCAAACAGCCTGCCCGGGCTGAAGCGCTGTCCTGGCTGTTTTGGCAGATGGGCTCGGCCCCATTCCTGGGTGGCGGGTTTGGCCACTTCTATGCCTATGCGCCGACCAAGATGGAATATCCCATCAATCGCTATGCTATGGAGGTGAAGCGGCAGCTCGATGTGCTCGATAAACGCTTAGCCGAAAATGAATTCATCGGGGGCGCAGAATACACTATCGCTGACATGGCAATCTGGCCTTGGTATGGTGGGCTGGTGAAGGGCTGGTCCTACGGAGCCGGCGAGTTCCTGTCGGTTGAGAACTATGGACATGTCATCCGCTGGGCCGATCAGCTTCTTGCTCGACCCGCCGTTGCCCGCGGTCGCAAGGTGAACCGCACATTCGGCGACCCGGCCGATCAGTTGCACGAGCGACATGACGCGGGCGATTTCGACACCAAGACGCAGGACAAGCTTACTTCCAAATGAAGTAAGTGGCCATAAGCCCGGCAGGGAAGAACTTTGCTGGCGGATGATCGCTTTGTTCGGCCGGCATCCTCCTCGCTCAAGCTATGGCCCGACATAAATTGCAGTTCAGCCGGTGCAGCTACACCCGGTGAAAACCTGATCCGACAGCAAAGACGGGTGCTGTGATGGACCTTATCCCTCACCGGGTCACTCAAACATCTGCTTCAAAGGGTGCCTATCCAAGATTGGACAGGCTGCTCTCCACCCCTTCTGAGACATAGCCGGTACTTCGCATCGCTCGAAACGGAGGTTCCTTTGGGGTCTGCCTATGAAGATGCTACGGCACAAAACACCAGGACGACATTTTCTACGGATCGGCAGCGCCACCTTCTTCTAGTTTGTGCCGCAAAGTGGATATGAGTCTACGGGTCGCCTCAACATCCTCGGGCAGGAGACCTTCGGAAAGACCGTTCACCCATGGCGCTTGCAGCCGCATGG